>PPYE01627882.1_pt1 | contig 13059 bp, 10 predicted proteins | sample 1559881 | NCBI WGS metagenome assembly PPYE01 (sample SAMN08240022, study PRJNA423297) | Human gut metagenome, whole genome shotgun sequencing project.
CACAGCATCCTACAATGTCGGTCGCTATAGTCGAGAGTGAGAAAACTGCCATAATCGCATCCCATTTCATCCCCAATTTCATCTGGCTGGCAACTGGAGGTATGCATGGCTGTCTCAACCAAATCGCTGTCAAGGTATTGGGAGGTCGGGATATCATTCTGTTCCCTGACCTTGGAGCAACGGACAAATGGAAATCAAAAATTCCATTGCTGCAATCTGTTTGCAAAAGGGTTGTCATAAGCAACATCTTGGAAGACAGTGCCACCGATGAACAAAAGACCAAAGGTCTTGACATTGCCGACTTCCTGCTGATGACGAAAACACCGCAGATGGCGCTACAAAGGCTGATAAAGCGACATCCGCCACTCCAACATCTGATAGACAGTCTTGGGTTGGTGTTGGTGGAAGAGTCATAGCAGAGTGGGTAAGGATCTGCGAGCACGCCCAGCGTGACGGACTTTCACAAAAGTCCTAAACATAATAGGGACTTTTAGATTCACTTGCTGACGCTGTTCACTTAAAAAGTCCTTCTATTATGCTCAGGCTCCGCCCGAGACCTGTCTCCAATTATACAAGAACTACGTTACAAGCTCAAATGAAATTCTTATGGAAAGAAACATACCACGTGCCGCCATCCATGTAGGCACAGACAAGAAATCGTTCTCGTCCCAAGTTGGCAACGAGGCGGAACGCAGAGGTTGGGACGAGAAGCGTTACCAACTCAAAAACGCGGACATAGACAAGAACAACCATTATAACTACTCACGCAAGAGACTCAACTTTGAGATAGTCAAGGGTGGAAAGATTGTGCCTCTTGGTTCCCAGTCTGTGCCGTTGCATGAACGCTTGCAGCACAGACTTGATGAACTTGGCTTCAAGCCGTATATGGATGCCAAGCGTCCCGACCAAGTTTCAAGGAACAGTCCGAACTGCACTGTCGGCATCATCTTCAGTGGTGACCATGATGTGCTTAACAGGCTTGCCTTTGGTGAACAGAAACTCAACACGTCAGATCCAAATGCTGACCACAGCAATGTGACATTACAAAAAGGCATCTATGACTGGGCATTGGACACCTACCGCTTTGCATGTGAGAAATGGGGAGAAGAGAATGTCATCGGCTTTGATGTGCATTGTGACGAGACAAGCATCCATGCCCATGTGCAGACCGTGCCTGTTGAACAAGTAAAGAAACGTGGGCGCATCGGAAGCAAGTATATTCACAAGGATAATCCAGAAAAGGTTCTCTCAACAAAGGAATGGAGAGCACTTCCAAAAGAAGAACGTGACAACTACACAAAATCGGAAGCGGCAAAGGGTGTCGTTGAAAGGGTTTCTTATGCCAAAGTGTGGGGAGAGCGAGCAAAGGACAAATCACAATACCTTTCCCAACTGCATACTGACTATTACAACAAGGTAGGGCATAAGTATGGCTTGGCAAGAGGCTTCTCCTATGATGAACTTTCTGAGGAAGAGAAGCGAGGACGCAAGCATAAGAACAAGGTGGTGCTTGAAGCTGAACGTCAGGCGAAAGTCGCTCTTGACAAAGTGGAGAAATATGCAGTGCTTGCCACAATCGACAAGAAGGAGCTGACCATTCCTTTACTCAACATCAAGGCTCCAGTTCAAGAAGCGATGAATGCCGTAAAGAAAGAACTTGCCATCCCGATTCCTACTATTATCGGACAAAAGGCGTGGCGTGAGGAGCGTGTGTCTAATATCTACGCTGCCATCAAGGCTCTTGTAGCAGCCGTTAATGCAGAACGTGACAAGCAGAATGAAGATGTACGCAAGTCTGTCAATAAGACATATACTTACTATATGCAGAATCTCAATAAGCAGATAGAGGAGAACAAGTCGCTTCGTGCCGAGAATGATGCGCTAAAGACTGAAAACAACAAAGTCAAACAACGCATCTCTCAACTTGACGAGAAGGCTGTGGAGCGAGTGACTACTCAACTTGTCTGTGCGAAGGAAGAACTCGCCAGTGCAAAAAAATATAATACTACACTTATGGAAATGTACAATGATTTGAAAGCTCGTTGGAATGCCATATGGCAAGAACCAGAAATGGCAGAGGCTTGGAGACGAGTGGAAGCACGTAAGGAGAAAGAAACAAAAGAAAAGGCTCGGCGAATGAAGTTCAATTCACTGACAACGCCATTGACAACTTTCTCACTTTTGTTGACCACATGTCATGCAGTGCAGACACATACGTTTCGCTTGGTGGCTCCAATGGCTGCGCTGACCAACTTACTAATTGGGATGGAACACAAAAAGTGGGATTGGGTGCGGTTCTAAGAAAAAAGCCAAGAGGCTTATCGCTATAGATTTGGATAATAAGTATAAGAACTTACTTTGTTTGAAATTTGACAAAGCAAGTTCTTATACTCTAATCAAGGAAGTGTAGATATATCTATTTCCATTGGCTTTAATTCGTCAAAAGTATGATTCACAGAGTCTAAAAATACGATTCTTTTGACATCAAACATTTTGCAATTATCAACAAAGGATTTTCTTCTCCATAAACATGGTATAGCTTTGCGAGTATTTGTATCATCAAACCCTTTATGGCATTTAACCAAAACATGGTCAGCCATAGGAGTTACTGTAAACAGACCTTTCCATTCAGAGTATCTTGCTGACATTTGTTCTATTAGAGTATTAAGCGATAATGCTATGACTCTTTCACCAGCACCAGCTTGTTCTGGCTTATTTGTGACAGGTTCTGTTGATGCAAAATTATTATTGTCTTGCTTTATGGCTAAACTGAAAACGATAGATGCAAATTCTGTAAGGTCTTCTTTATCTGCAACAGTAACACCTGTATTGTTGCGCTTCTGTCCTGAGATTTCAACTATCATACACCCACCAAAAGAAGCTTCCAGTGTAAAGTATCTTGTTTGATGATATTTTTTATCAACAACAATTATTCCAGCCTTTGCACTTGATAAGGTAAACGGCTCTGGGAACCGAATTATTATCATATGCTTATCTTGATAGCTTTTGAAATCAGTACCAGAAATCGTCATCTTTTTCCATTTTATGATATTCTTGCTGTCATCGGCAAAGTTCATGAAAGTTGAGGCGTTTTCCAATTCTGTCAATGGTATATTTCCAGTGTTGAATGCATTCAGAACTTTTGGAACAATGTCAAATGCTAAAGCATAGTTAGCCCTTTGTCCCTCTAATGGGTCTTTTTTCTTAAAAGGATTCCACATAGTCATTATCGTTTAGTTGCTTTGGATAGGAATAGATATTTGCGAAAAATGTGTACTATCATCCCATTGAGGAATCTCAGTTATGTTAATATCAGGTAAGAGAAAATCCTCTTTGTTAGGATGTTCAGCCAATATTGCCTCGTCACTTATAGTAAGTCTTGAACGTATTTTTTTGAAGAATTTTACTTCGGTATATTCTATGCGGTTGTCTGCTTCAATTGCTTTGATGGCAAGTGACACTATTAGTAACTGTTCTGTTTCATTCAAATCTACAGAAATTAGTTCTTTAAGATAAGATTGCAAGAACATTCCACCTTGCTCATTGATTTCTGTAATCCATGAGTTGAGGTACTTCTCTGGATCAACATCGTGGAAGATGTTGTCTTTTGCGCACAAATCTTTAACCATATCTACTTCCTCTGTAGCAATATCTCCATCACAAGCGATGCAACAGAAAATGGTTTTCAAGTATAATTCTTCTTTTGTCATAACAGTAATTATTTAAACGTTAAAACCTATACGAGGCCTATCATCGGACTTCTTCATTTCTTCGCCATTCATCATAGCTCGAATGCGCTCGTATTTGCGTAATTCATTGTTGCTAAGTGAAGGAGCAGTGTTTGTAATTGCAACTTTCAATAGCTCCATTGTTATTTTGCTATGTTGGCGAAGTGCATTTCGTGACGCATCATTAACAATCAGTTGTATATCAGCTGATACATAACCTTGGGTCATATCAGCTAATTGATGATAGTCTAACCCAAAATCGTAAGGGCGTTTGTTCAAGTACAACCTGAATAATGCCATTCGAGCTTCTATGTCTGGCACACCAATGTAATACTTTTTATCCAAACGTCCCGCACGCAAAATCGCAGGGTCAATCATGTTTGGATAGTTGGTTGCCCCAATAATGAATATGCCTTTTTCTCCAGTTCTATCCATTTGAGCCAACATCTCATTCACTGCACTTCTTGACATTTCATGCACGTTCCCATCATCTCGATTAGGCACAAGTTCATTCATCTCGTCAATGAAAATCACGGTTGGTGCGTTCTCCTCAGCCTCTTTAAACATCTTGGCAATATTCTCTTGTGTAGCATTAACATATTCCATTTGGAATAGTTACACCATAACGATGGTATTCTTCAGGATTGTGGAGAGGTTCGATAACTTCTTCACGCATTTGTTGCTTCAACTCTTCCATTCCGGCAACTGCTGCAAAGCCTTCACCTTTCTTTTTTATAGCGTAAGATGCTGGCGTATTGTCGGATTGTTGTTGCGATAAAATCTTACGTTTCGTAGATTGACGTTCTATCTTTACTTCTCCGTCAATAGCCTTTATAAACTCATCTGCACTTTGAAATCTATCTTCGCTATCATAGCTTAGAGATTTTGCTATCACATTCAGCAGTTGGTCGTCAAGTTCATACTTGTCCTCTTTTGTGAGTGTAAGTTCTTTGTCTCGTTCTGCCAAGATGGAATCAATAACATCTTGCCCACGCTTACTTGAAACATCTAAAAACCAAGGCAACTCTCCATAAAGGAGATGGTACATCATCGCTCCAACAGAATATAGGTCTGTCTGAACAGAACATACTCCAGAAAAACGTTCTGGCGCAAGATAGAATGGATTTAATTCATCCAAGTTTGGCTTAACTGGTGACTGGTTCAAGAATCTTGCATATCCAAAATCTATAAGTTTCAAATCCTGTAATTCTCCAACGAGATTAAGGAAAACGTTTTGTATCGTCACCTCGTTATGAATAACAGGAATTGGCTGTGAATGCAGAAACGACAATGCAGACAATACTGCCTTTGCTATTGTTTTTATCTCATAAACGCTAATTTCATCATCACGGATAATTCTCTGCGACAAAGTTTCTCCACTTACAAATTCGGTGACGAACCAAGCATATTGACTTCCGTTCATCATCATATTGTCAGAGTCTACATACTGACAAAGATTATGATAGTGTATGTACCTATTTTATCGTTCTTCTTGAAATGCATGAAAATTATATTTACTATTTCAACAAACCACCAGCATTGACTGCTTCTTCATTCGGCATAAGATCAATAAGACCACATGCTATCGGGTGAAGTTTGTCAACAGACGGCTGATTGTTAATCTCTTCCAAACCTTTGTTGATAAGTTGGCGAGCTCGTGACGCGTCTTTCCAACGAATTGTTCCAAAACGATTATGGCAATCACGAATAAGTCCCATGCACTGATATACCAAAGTTAAGTGAACAAACAAACTGCTGATTTGATCAAGGATTTCACGTCCAAGTTTAGCATCTTTCACTCGAATGACATTATCTACTTGCCCACGGATTTGATTGACCAATTGAGCAGACTTGTCATTACCTAAGTCGTTTTGTGCTTTCTCCAGTCTGTCAAATTCTTCTCGGAGTTCTCTTTCTACACGTTGCCATTCTGTACTATCGTCAAGTTCCTCTATTTTTCGTAGAACTTCCTTTAAATTTGATTGAGTACGCATAGGGTCGTTACCACTTGAAGCTAATTCTTTTACAGCATCAAGTTCTTTATTCAACTCTTCGACAGAGACACCAGAAGAAAGCAAAGCCTCTATACTTCTTTGAGCAGAACCCAATTCTTTGTTTACCCACGAAATAGCATCCTCAGAAGACTCCCGTTTGCTTAAATCAAGTTCTTTTTTTACCGTGAAATCTACAGATGGGAAATACACCTCCATTGTCATCATTTCTGAGGAATCAACATGCAGAGTGATTTCCACATTGGAATTCTCTGGGATGAGCTGTTCTACGTCATCACCAGTAACAACTACATTAGATATTTGCGTATTTAATGCAGCTGTTTTTCCTTCAGCTTCTAAGCCTGATACTTGATAAACAGGTATAGACAACACGTCAGTAGAAACTCCAGGGCGCAATGCCTGTGTAGTTTTCCTATCAGGCACAACACCTACGGCAGGCAGAGGCTTGTTCTTTTCCAATCCTCTGGCTGGTAAGAATACACCACGCTTCTTGATGTCATTATAAACTGCTATACCTATATTATAAGGAAGAGGGGCGGCACCTACTTTTACACCTTGGATAATGGTAAACTCTGGAGGGAAAACCTCCACAGAATTGCCTTGCTGATTATAAGCCTTTACTTTAAATGTGTTTGGCTTAGCCTCAAGCAAGAATGCCTCAATAACATTGCCATTTGTATCTACAGAAGTTCGGTCACTTCTCCATGCACCATCTGCACGTTGTAATTCGACAAACAACTCGCTTGGGCAATTGTTTCCTGTCTTTTCCTTATCGATGCTGATGCTGACCCATTCTGATGATTCGACAGATGTGGATTCATAACCAACTTGCAGAAACACAATATCCGCCTTTGCTTCCTTTTTAATTTCTGCCTCATTGATATTTGCATCAATGGTGGAAGCATAAAGAGCTGCTCCACGTGCAACTGCGGTCATTGGGTTAATACTGGTATCAACATTTTGCGTAACCTCTTTTTTCAACATATCACGAATGATCGGTGAATAGGTTGGACCGCCAACAAGTATGAGCGAAGACAAGTCTTTTCCAGTAAGCCCATTTCGTTCTAAAAGATTCTTACAAATATTGACAGCTTTTTGGTATTGTTCGCCAATAGCGTCTATAAGTTGATCTTTGGTAATGGTTATTTCGAGATCAATCTCCTCCCCATTATCATCTTGCCCCAAATTTAGATTGCGGTCATAAGTAGAATAGTCAGCACTATCTGCAAATGATAATGCTATTCTCATTTCCTCCGCTGGTCCTTTAAGAGCATCTATTAAAGCTTTCTTTTTCCATTCTGTTGTCTCATATGAAGAAAGGACATAGTCTTCTTTCAAACTTGGTATAAGAATTTTGTTGACAACAGCTTCATCAAGATTCTTGCCACCAAGATAGTTGTCACCTTCAGTATCGAACACAGTCAAAATGCCATCTTCGACCTTAACCAAAGCCGCATCAAAAGTTCCACCTCCAAAGTCAAAAACCAACCATTTGCCATCTTTCTTCTCACTTGACAAACCATATGCCATACAAGCAGCTATAGGCTCCTGTAACAATTCACACTGCTTGAAGCCTGCAATACGTGCTGCCTTCATTGTGGCATCTTTTTGTATTGCGGTAAACATGGCTGGCACTGTAATAACCACCGAATTGACCGTTTCATCATTGATAAGGCTTTTCAGTTCTTTCAAGACCTCTGCAGAAAGTTCTTCTGGGGAATAGCTTTCCTTGGGCATATTCTCATTGGAATATTTCTTATCTGAGCCCATTTCACGCTTGAATTCCAAATAGCCACACTCCTTTGGAGGCTCATTCTTGCTCAAAGCTGTAATAGCATCAGAATACACAGAATCCTTTGCTTTCATGCCAATACGCAAGGCACGTTCCCCCTTTTTATTCTTTGAGAAATAAACACAAGAAGGCAATGTGTCCATAAGGTTTTTGGTCTGTTTAATAACAGACTCACCGTTCTCCATTCTGGCAATAGCCGAGTTTGTCGTACCAAGGTCTATGCCATAGTCTATTTTGATTCTTGCCATAATTATTGTATTTAAATATTTTGACTTACTACGATTTCTGCAGGTTGTATCATCTTGCCATTATAATTAACCTGCATTTTTATCATTCCCGTGATTATACGCTTGCCTTCAGGTAAACTTTCGTCTGGAACGAATCTTGTTTGGAATTGCATACCATCGTTATATTCCTGTCCGAGCAAACTTATAATTTCGTATCCATTAGCACGCACATTGTTTATCATACGGTCCTTTGCTTGAACAAGCTGCTTGTAGCCCCTTACAGATTTATCCATCTTCGAAAGGTTTGTCTCGATTCTTGCTATTTCATCTGCAAGTTTAACAACAAGTGAATGGTCTGGTTCTCCAGTTATCTTACTTGCAGATGATGCATCAAGTTGCTTTTGAACAATAGCAAGGAGTTGGTTGTCTAATTTTATCGATTCTTCTTGCATTTTAGTTTGGGCTGCTTGTAATGCCTCTTGTGCTCTACGAACATCTCCAATAGTTGATGTTCCTGATTTAATACGTTTCGTCAACCAACATGCTACACCTACTATAATGGCAAGGACAACTATTACGACAAAGACTCCATACAAAGTACGAGATTGAAGTTGATCTTGGTTGGTACGAACATTATTATCTGTAGCGTCAATCTTTCCATTTATATTTTCTCTGTCTATAGATTGTGCTTCTTCTAAAGATTTGCACTTATCTTGCAAACTGTCAATAGCCAAACGTTGTGCATCGTTCTTCTTTACTAGTGTTTGAATTTCGCGTTCTGCCACATGCTGGTTCTCAATAAGCTTTCGCAAATTATTATCTGCTTTTACTTGCTTGTTCTGCAAAACATAACACTTTTCTTCCAAAACTTTAATCTTGTCTGTATTATCGTTTATTGACTTAGCATTAGCAAACTGACAACCAATAACTGCCAGTATCAAAAATGTAAACATCTTCTTCATTTTAACTACATGTTGAAATTAAAAATATTATTATACCAATTGCTATGACTGCAATACATCCCCATGGCGTATCATCACTTGAATTTGATGAATTAGAACTGCTTGTTGATGTTGTCTGTCTATTCGCAGATGTTCTATTGGAAGTTGACGAATAAGGGCGTGCTGTAGAAGTCTGGCTTCTCTGGGTCGTTCGTGAGGATGATGAACTTGATGTGTACGCAGATGTAGATACTCCTAATTGGTTACATAATCCTTTTAATATAGAACGATTTTCATTATATCTGCCATTCTTATATTCGGATTCCATGTCAAAGCCATCCATTATTTTTGTGGCTTTCCAAGCTTCTTCCAATACAGATTTTACATGGGTTATTCCAAGTATTGCCGCCAAAGTTGCGTTTGGATCATCTTTATCAGCACTAAATATAGATTGTGCTTCATTAACCTCTGCAATGATATTGCTTAATGCATTTCCTACTACTTGTGTTGAAATTTTAAGATAATAGGAATTAGATACGCCAAGTTTGCGCTTTATAGACTGAATATGCGGTTTCGTATTATTTAACAACGTAACAGCATGGCAAATTTTATCTGGTAACAAACAGTATTTACGCAATTCCTCATGAATAGCTCTATCTTCCACAAAAACTTCAGATGGTGGTAAATTGTCAATAATCCTTTGAAGAATATCAACATTCTCTTTACATCTATCTTTAGCCATTTGTCCTACAGCAATGCTTTTTGCATATTTCTGCAAGCTCATGGCTTTGTGCGCAGCATCAGGCTCTTCAGAATCATTAAAGTAGTCAATTCCGCATTGCAGAATTTCAAGTCCCAACTTATCTGCAATCATTTGGTATTGCAAATCTTTCGTGGAGAGAAAACCTTTTAATTGCAAGATGGCATTCCTTGTATTTTTCCTTAATGTCTCTCCTGCATTTAGCCTTGCGTTTGAACCTTTGCCTTTGGTTTTTTGAGCAATGTAGATTGCCTCTTGTATGCTATCAACAAGAGGCTTAACAGCTTTTTCTCCTATATGTTCTTTCCATGAACTATTGGTAATGAAAGGCAAAAGTTTGCTTGCGCCTATTTCATCACAAAGTATATCAAGAAATGAAAAAGCCAAGTTTGATACATCAAAATTTCCACCTGTTCCAATTATTGTAGATACAAATTGGTTAAGGTATTGTGTATTCCCATACATAACTTCGGCACACATTATGGCAGAGTCGTATCGATTGCGTATTAAAGCACACACGATACGATTCTGTAAAGCCGATAAACATTCTCTTTTTTGCCATATTTCCTCAGCTTTTTCTATTTCTCCTGCGAAAAGATGATTAAACGCCACTTCATCTAATGGAGTCGTTTTTATAAACCAAAATTGAGCATGCAAAATTTGATCTTTGGGCAAGGTAAGTTTGGCTTCGGCGTCTGCCGCTGAAGCTTCTGTACGATTAATGGATGAAAGATATTGTGGCACATCTAAAGGAAAAGAAACAGACTTGCCCACCTTCAAAAACGCTTTCATGCGATTGTGGTTAGCCAGTCTTTCCTTTGTAGGAGAGTTTGAATAGACTCCTAACTGACGATATGGATTGTTTTGTAGTATATTCATTCTAATTCCGTAAACAATAAAGTCAACCGACTCCCTTGTTGACGAAATCCACTCACTAATACATACGAAAAAGCGCGGAGCCTGTTCTGTCACTCGTTCCACGATCGATAGGCCTTCGCATTGCCCTGTAAGTCGAAACGAGCAACGCCGAAAGCCCCACGCCAGTGTAAGTATATAGAAAGCACTCTTGACAACAAACAATAGAATTGTCCGAAGCCAATGAGGGCTGTATATAATACACCTCATGAGGCGTTCTGCATTGCTTTGTTTTTGACTTACAGTTGAATTTGCGAAGTTCATCGATCGTCAAAACCAAAGCGTACAAAAACGCCTTTTACCATATGTATGTCTGCCCAACCTTTGCCCATTGGGGCTTTCGGTATGGGTATAGACGTTACAAAGGTAACACTTTTATCTTGGAAACCACTTTGTTTTGCCAGTAAAGTATGATTTCAAGTCTCGATTTAACATTATTAAATATAAATATGTCAAAGAATTCTACTTTTGCGTGATTTTTCCTGCTAAAAAGTTTGTATTATCAATGATTATTCGTATCTTTGCACCGTCAGTCCTCGCCAAGCCTCTTAACAATGCTCAAATCGTGCGAGGCGTTTTTTGTTTATACACATTTGAACATGGCGAATCTTATCCCCTTTACAAAACGGTTTGAATCTTCAGAAAACCTCGTTGATTTGCTTGAATCTCGAGGTTTACAAATTTGTGATAGAAACAAAGCAATACAGTACCTTGACAACATTGGTTATTACAGATTGTCGGCTTATATGTATCCTTTATTGAAGATGCCCAAGACTGCACATTTGTACAAGGAAGGTTCAACCTTCAAAAAGGTGATGATGCTTTATCGCTTTGACAAGAAACTGAGACTGCTCATGTTCAATGAAATAGAAAAGATTGAAATTGCTATCAGACGTGCGGTGATGCAAATAACGGCAGATATGACAGGCAATCCTTTCTGGCTTACTGACTCTTCTTATTTCTTGGATAGTTCAAAGTTTAATGAAACAATGCGAGCTATATCCAAGGAATACAGCAAATCCAAGGAGGAGTTCATTCTCCATTTCAAACGAACCTACTCAGAGCCTTACCCACCATCGTGGATTTTAGGAGAACTGCTTACTATTGGAAACGTCAATGCCATTTATCGCAACATTAAACAAAATCGCATACGCAAACGCATAGCAAAACGTTTTGGTTTACCTATCAATGTGTTTGAGTCATGGCTCACGGTTATTGCTGTTACTCGAAATGCCTGTGGTCATCATTCAAGAGTATGGAACAAGCAGAATGCTATTCAGCCAGCAATTCCCAATAGTCCCGCAGGAGAATGGATAACGCAGCCAACAGATTCCATGCGTGCTTACTTTGATCTTTGCATCATCAAGTACTTTCTTAATGTTATATCCCCCAATAATGATATGCAATCCAAACTAACATGGTTGTTCATTCGGTTTCCTGAAATTGACTTAAAAGCTCTCGGCTTTCCGCAGGGATGGGAAACGGAACCATTATGGAGGTAATAACATGTGGAATGGCTACTGATCATTCACTCCCTTACATGGTCTTCTTTGTTTCCGTTATCATATTATGGGGTAGGTTCAAACAACCCCATCCAATCCGTATCTATGTAATTTTTGATGTAACTGAAAGTTAAATACGTTAAATTTTAGCCATTTCGTATCTATATAGAATCTACACGGTCACTTTTCTACCGTTTAGAGCGTATAATACTGATAATCAACTAATAACAGATACCGAGGTTGTAAAGCTTTGACTTCCGTTACCATACAGGAAGGAGTGACGCGAATAGGAGCAATGGCATTTGGTGATTGTCGTGCATTGACCTCCGTTACAATTCCCCAAAGCGTGATGGAAATTGGACAATGGGCATTCAGTAACGACCAACTGACTGTGAAATGTTTACCAACATCACCTCCTTCTCCTTCTTCACCAGCTCCATTCACACTAAAGAAACTCTATGTACCGGCCAGTTCCGTTGACTCATATAAAAAAGCTTGGGAAGGCGCTTATAAAGATATAATCTTCCCCTTATAACAAAACGATTAACCCAGTCCACTTTAAAAGGATTTCTAAACATCAGTGAAGCAGTGACTTAGACAAGGAAAGCATAAGATTAAAATAATTCCAATAATATTGGCACAGATTTTAATTGCTATGTCATACAAAGCAGACTATAAGTCTGTTTCTGCTACATCTTTAAATCATTTTGGTATATCCTCTTTAAGACTACCTATTTTTCTATCTATTTTCGTATAACGAGCCAAAAAAAGTTACGCACATCTTCTTTTTGAAGAAGATGTGCGTAACTTTAATACAATGGCAAATTCACTTATCTCACAATATCTTCCGGAAATTTAGCCGGCATCTCCACCCTCTTCCAGGTTTCATAATACCAGGTGTTCAACTCATTTCCATTCAAATCACTCTTGATAAAATATTTCAGATGGAGATAATCATTATCTTTAATCTCAAATTCCAAAATATTATCCTGATTATCCAGCATCGGGAGATGAATGTTCTTCTCGATACTTTCCTTATAAGAATCGTCCGTGAGTTGTTTGTACGTACCATACCCCGTAATAATCGCATCCGCACCAGGGATAATGGTAAAGTTCACAATCCGCCCGTCATCACTCAATACTTTAAATGTATTACTGGGTTTCAACGCTCCCGGAACATCG
>PPYE01000930.1_pt1 | contig 13057 bp, 10 predicted proteins | sample 1559881 | NCBI WGS metagenome assembly PPYE01 (sample SAMN08240022, study PRJNA423297) | Human gut metagenome, whole genome shotgun sequencing project.
GTTCCAGATACATCTTCGCTTTCCCCGATGCTACCAGACAGATATCAAGAGAAGACGGTCCGATCCGCTTCATATCCGATGCGATTGCATAATACTTCTGTACAATATCTAATATCTTCCCCGTCTTCCTCCTGTCATATGGCATTCCAAACACCACAATCCCTTCATCCGGCGGAAATTTCCTGACTTGCAGCTGTGTTACCACTCCTTTTTCCAGGATATAGCTTCCCTTTCCTTTACATGCATAATACCAGATATCATCTTTTGGGTTATATACCACCCCTAAGAGAATATGATCCGGCCGTTCATATACGAGAGCTACAGACACTGCATACTGCAGACCATTGATAAAATTAGTCGTTCCGTCAATCGGATCAATAATCCAGTTAAACTTCTGCTCCAATTGTGCTTCCGTTTCCTCTGCGATCACCCCGGAACCCGGCACCAGCTGCTGAAACCGATCGATCAATTCCTGTTCTATCTTCTTATCAACCGTTGTAACAAAATTACCCTGTCCCTTTTTTTCGATTGAATACGATGTACCTACATACTTATCCACCACATTTTTGATGATCGGGATCAGTGTCTTCTCACAAAATTCCAGTCCATACTCCATATGATCCATTATCTCTTACTTCCTTCTCTTTAATATATCCACATAAATTCACATTGCTCTGTCAAAAAAGAACTCAATTCTTCCAGATAGGAATTGCCACCTATATAGTTAGTCTTTCCATCAAAAATCTTAACAGGCAAAAAGATCGATTCTGATACCCGGTTCCTTTCTGAAGTAGAGTCACCGATCAGAAACTGTATTGACAGACTGTTCTGTGTCTTGGCAGACAGGACTCCCTTGTACGTCTTTAACTTACGCACATTGTGGTTGCAGACAATATCCAGCACCTTACTTCCAATACATATGCGGAATGTATATGCCGGAACAAACGGTGTCTTTTTGCTGACTGTTCCCTCTTTTGCCGGGCATTCCTTTATGCTTTCTACAAACCGTTCGATCAAATTCTCAATATCACTGAAATCCACTTCCCAGTACGTAGACCGGTTTGTAATATACTCGACCAGTTCGATATACTCTCTCCAGTGCATTCCTTCCCGATATGAAATGATCCGGTCCAGTGACCAGTTCTCAAGATAGAAATTATCACCGATCTCCCCGATCTTATCAAGTATCGCCTCATTGCCGAAAAATTCTGAAAAAGCATATTCCAGTTCATCTGGACTCACTTCTTTCAGTCCATGTGTCAGATATAGCTGATGGATAAATGTATCCTCCGGTCGTATATCACTGGGAATCAGGGCTGCACAATTAAAAAAGTTCGTGAAAATAGAATTATAATATACATCTATCATTTTTTTCAATTCCCTGTGAAATGGCTTATTTTCATCAAATATGCAATTCAGTACCGGATCCGGATGATCTTCTGACTTATCAACCACCACAAAATTACGGTAAAATGCTGACCGGCTGTATCCTTTCACATCCGACCTGCGTCCCGTCCCGATGATATGTGTCTGCAAAAACACAGACATTTCGATCTCCTTCAACGTTGATAAAAATTCTTTTTTCTGAACGACATCAAAATCAAAACATTCTGCCAGCATATCATTCGTCTCTTTGTTAAATGCCAGTGTTGTACACTGCTTCACGAGTTCCTGACTGTGTTTGTCTACCGGCGTCTCCCAGTTTTCCCGGATACAGTACATGGCGATCTCTGTACACAGCCGGTTCCATTCATCGACTGCATGGCGCATCGTAGAGTACTCCGGCAGCTCATCTACATACGGCGTCAGTTCATGGTCACCATACAAAAATACAATAATGCTTCCATTCTTCAGCAAATGTGCAAATGCATTCTGCTCCCGTTCCTTGTATTCGTGTGCAAAATATAATTTCTGCAGACTTTTGCTGTTAAGGATCGATGCCCTGTTTAAGATGATCTGTCTTGTATGCATCAACGCAAGATACAGATTCTTCATCTGATATGTCTCCAAAAACTGCTGGACGCATTCTGCTTCAAACCCATAATGCATAAACTGCCCCTTCATGTCTGAATCATCCGCAATAATCTCATCCGGCAGCCACTGGTTATCCAATGCAAAAGGAAATGCTGTCGAAGGAGCAAGGTCACTTGCATGTACCCGGTAAAAGCAATTCTCAGCAACATTATCATATACCTTCTCCGGCACCCCGGCCTCATAAATATATTCATTGCTTTTACGGAAATCAATCCCTTCCGTATACGTCATCTTACCATTCAATGCACGTATCAGCTCCTGCATTTTTGCAATACTGATCGTCCCTTTTGCATCAAGCTGGATAAACTGGATAACTTGCAGACACTCGATAATCTTCTTCACCTTGCCGTCACCGGTATCCGGAAACCACGATGGATGCACATTGCCAATGACTACAAACAACACATAAAAGTTCTCATCTTTTTCATTTCTGTCCAGTGCTTCCGATATTTCACGCAGTACTTCCATCCTCCGCACCGAATTCTTGGAAATCAATGCGATCATCATGTCTGCTGTCTGCAGTGCTTCATTGATATTATTGGCCCAGCTCTGACCAACCACTAATTTATCCACATCTATCCAGACATCATATCCCTGTCTGGTAAGAAACCGTGCGATTCCCTTTGCACACACGCTGTCCTGATGTGAATAACTGATAAAAACTCTCTTACCCATGCAGTTCCCTCCTAAAAAAGCTGACTTAATTATAAAGGAAATATCAGAGAATTTCCACCTCTTCAAATGCTTTCAAAAAAAAGCCTGCTCGACTCGTCGCACATACAAAAATGGTGCCGGGAATAAATCCCGACACCATTTTAATTTTTTTATTCTTCTTAGCCTAACAGCAGTAAGCCGAATACCAATGTAAAGAGGGCTACTGTCTCTACGATACCGATTACGATAAAGTAGTTCGCTGTACCTTTTCCGGTTGCACCCAACGCATCAGCTGCTCCGGCTGCACACTTGCCCTGGAATAATGCGGAAAGTCCGATCGCAAGTCCGCAGAAAAGTCCAACGCCAAGTGCAAGTCCTGCGTCTGCTCCGCCATCTACTGCACTCTTGATAAAGTTCATAAGAAGGAATCCGTAGATTGTCTGTGTCAGAGGTGCTCCGGCAAATGCGATCATAATGAACGGTGCCGGTTTACCGCTTGCATAACACTTTTTCCATGCTCCTACTGCTGCCTGTCCTGCAAATCCTGCACCAAATGCTGATCCTGAAGCGGATAAACCAAGTGCAGCTGCCATTCCAATAAATGCTAAATTCATAATCTATCTCCTTTATAAATACTATTTTTCAATCTTATCGTTTACTTTAAATGGTTCGTATGCGATTCCTGTCCATTCCAGACCTGCCTGGCCTGAGAACTCCAGCACATTCAGTCTGACACCGTGTACTACGACTGACAGGAAACACATGACAATGTTCAGTGCATGTCCGATCAATACAACCACAATACCAATGATGATAAGTGGTCCGTGGAATCCGGCTGCAATTCCGTTGAAGCTCTGAGAAATGGCAAGTCCTGCCATACCTACCGCAAACAGACGGATGTAACTCATAACGTTACCAAAACAGCTGATCGTATTTAAGAATACGGTAAATGCATCTGCGAGTCCTGCTTTGAGTCCCTGTGCAAATGTACGATCCGGTGCCATGCCGCCAAAAAGGACTACCAGCGCAAATGCTACGCCGATCAGTACAAAGATTGGTTTGATCGCCAGCTTCTCTCCGATTACCAGATAAAGTGCCAACAAATACATTGCAACAATCGCTACAAGCCATCCCAGGTCTGCCACCCAGCTCAGATCTTTGTTAGAAAGCTTCTTCTTGATCGAGATCAGACTTCCCAGTGCCATCTGAATTGCTCCGATGGAAAATGAGAACTTCATGATCGTGTTCTGCTGCGTAAGAGCAGTCACGCCAAAGTACCCCGGATAGTTTGCAAAATCAGGAATTACCAGTGCCCTCAGGAACGGAACATTCATTGCCGATTCCAGACCAAACCAGGTTCCGGTTATCGCACCCCATATGATCGTCACGATTGATAATACAAATAGCAAATAAACTGCATTATTAAATTTCTTTGATTTCGCTGCATATGCAATGATTCCGATAAGAATCAGGCATCCATAACCTGCATCTCCAATAATCATCGCAAAGAACAGTGTAAAGAACAGGAAGAACCAAAGGGAAATATCCGGTTCTCTGTATCCTGGAAGAATACCAAGTATATCAAATACCGGTTTGATCAGTCTGGATACTTTACCGTATTTCACTTTTGTAGGAATCTGCATATCATCCTCAGCTACATCTTCCTGCGCCCATGCCCAGCCATTTTCCTTCGCAGCTGCTTTGAATCTCGAAAGATCCTCTTCCGGAAGATATCCGGAGATCCATACAAAATCCTCATCGCTTTCTGCGGTCTCGCTTGCAGATGAATAATTCTCCGCATTCTGGGCTTTCAACATCTGAACCTGAAAGCTTGACTCATACACTGCTGCTTTCTTAAAGACTTCATCACACTCAGCAATCTGCTTCTGACTGTCTTCTATCTCTTTTGTCAGTTCGTCGATTCCCTTTTCCGGAATTGCGAACTCTGCCGCAGGTATGGTCGCCGGCAGGCTTCCTATTACAGCAACGGTATCCATCTTGTCAATCGATGCCAGCCGAACCATCTGTACATTTTCATCCTGCACTGCCATCTCATACTCACGCTTACCTAATCGGTAAAAATGAAGATCATACCCTGCTTCTTTTAATTGTTTTAATTCAGCCGGAGAGAACTCACCCCAGGCTTTGATTCGTTCGATCTCTGCATTGGCTGCACTGATATCCTGAACCAGCGTGGACTTCTTATCCAGCGCATTCAGTACGCCCTGATACATTTCCTCAAATTCTTTGTCGGAAAGAACAGGTGCACTGTTTTTGTTCTTTGATTTCTTATCAGGTGCATAATCCAGCAGCTCCGTCGCCGTCTTGGAAAGTGTTGTGAATCTTTCCGTCGCCGCACGTGCCGGACTCTTCTTTTCTGCCAGATGCAGAAGTCCGAGATTACGAAGTCCTTCGAGCATCTCGTCTTTTCTGGAGACGGATGACACGACATAGACCATTTGCATCTTTTCTATCATTGTGCCGCCTCCGTTAATTTTTTCTTTGAAATCTTTCCGCGTACAACCGCCGCTGTCTGCTGATCTCCGAGGAATACACCGATCACGCGGATATTCTCCTTGGCTTCCGGAATCTTGACCTTCTCAAACAGATTCACTCGCTGTGAGGTAGAACGAAGTTCCTTCTCAAGGAGTTCCTCCTGCTTGCGGAGCGTCGATACCAGAGCATCCAGACGGGCAATCTCGCGAAGCTTTATAATCGCAGTATCAACCCACAAAGGATAGTCGTCAACGTCATAGCTGATATCTTTGAATGTCAGCTCCTGAAATGCAGGAACTGTCACGCCGGCGATATTCTCATTCTTACAGATAACGGTATCCGGCTGCACCAGGTAATCAAGCTTCATGTCCTCATCGAAGATTTCATTCTCCGCGAACACTGCTACCCAGTCATCCAGATCTCCGATCATCTGAGCACGTTCGACTTCCTTCTCATCCAGTTCAGCCTTGGTCTTCATGATCACTGACTGCAGCTGCTGCTTCTTAAGCTGCAGTGTCGGAAGATAACGCTGATACTGTTTCAGGCGGTCTTTCTGCACCTTCTGCTCATTTTTAGTAAGTTTGATAGCCATTAGCTGCTCCTTTTATTTTAATGCATCCTTATCCGGCCATCTCTCCTGCAGAAGACTTGTCTTCAAACCGGTCTCATTTGGCTCAAAGCACTCTGCAAGGATCTCCCAGCCAAGATCAAGTGCATCTTCAAGTGGAATGTTCACACTAAGATCCATTAATTTCGTCTCAAATAACTCGCCGTACTTCAGAAGCTTCTCATCCCATTCACTCATCAGGAATCCCATGGATTTCTTCTCAAGTGCTTCCTTATACTGAGAATACAGACGGATCATACCATCCATCAGTGCGCGGTGGTCATCTCTCGTCTTACCATTTACATTCTGTTTCAGACGTGACAGAGATCCAAATGGTTCAATGTGTCCATTCTTCAGATAATACTGACCTTCTGTAATATAACCTGTATTATCAGGTACCGGGTGCGTAACATCATCACCAGGCATCGTCGTAACACCAAGGATCGTGATAGATCCGGCTCCCTCGATATCAACGGCCTTCTCATAACGGGATGCAAGACAGCTGTACAGGTCTCCAGGATAACCTCGGTTCGAAGGTACCTGTTCCATAGTGATCGCCATTTCCTTCTGTGCATCTGCGTAGTTCGTCATATCGGTAAGAAGTACCAGTACTTTCTTACCGTTAAGCGCAAACTGCTCTGCAACAGCAAGTGCCATATCCGGCACCAGCGTACACTCTACGGTCGGGTCAGACGCGGTATGGATAAACATAACCGTATGGCTCATAGCACCACCTTTTTCCAGTGTATCACGGAATGCAAGGTAATCGTCATATTTCAGTCCCATACCTCCAAGTACGATCACGTCTACTTCCGCCTGCAACGCAATACGTGAAAGCAGTGCATTGTAAGGTTCTCCGGAAATAGAGAAGATCGGAAGCTTCTGGCTCTCTACCAGTGTATTGAACACATCGATCATCGGAATACCGGTACGGATCATATTCTTTGGAAGAATACGCTTCGCCGGGTTAAATGACGGTCCGCCGATCGGAATCATGTTCTCAGTAAGTGCCGGGCCGTGGTCTCTCGGTACACCGGCTCCGTCAAATACACGTCCGAGCAGGTGATCTGAGAAGGATACCATCATCGGTCGTCCAAGGAAGCGTACCGGATCGCTGGTTCCTACACCCTGCGCACCTGCAAATACCTGCAGAGATACCACATCTTTATCAAGTTTAATTACGTTCGCATAACTGTCGCCTACCAGAGCCAGGTCGCCAAGGCGCACATCCTTCGCTCTGACAGTAACAACGTTACCGACGATTGATTCTATTTTTGTATATACTTTCTGCACGCTAACATCCTCCTACTCAACAGCTTTTGATTTGTAGAATTCTGAGATTTTCTTTTCCTGTGCGTAGAATTCCGGTGATTCGAATTCTGTACCATGCCAGTCAAGGAACTCCTGTCTCAACTGATTGAAGAAACCTCGGATCTCGTTTTTGTCATCCAGATCATAGGATGCCATCAATGCATCGTAAAGGACGCCAAACTCTTCCCGCTGTCTGTCCGGAGAGCATGCCGCATCAATCGGATCGAATGAGTTCTGCTGCAGATATACGGAATCAAGAAGCTCACCCTTCTGATAAACGATGTAATCTTCTGCGGAAGTTCCTTCCTCACCAACAACCTTCATCATCTGGTTGATCTCATTTCCTCTGTGCAGAATAGAACGTGCTTCCTCCACACGAGCCATATCTACAACTCCATCGTATTTGGACCATGAATCCATCGGATGGATCGCAGGGTACTTACGTGCATCGGAACGCTCTCTGGAAAGTCCGTGGAATGCACCGACTACCTTCAGTGTTGCCTGTGTTACAGGCTCTTCAAAGTTACCACCGGCAGGTGATACGGTACCACCGATCGTAACGGATGCAATCTTGCCATCCTTAAGTCTTACCTTACCGGCACGCTCATAAAACGATGCGATCGTAGACTCCAGATATGCCGGGAATGCCTCTTCCCCAGGAATCTCTTCCAGACGTCCTGACATCTCACGCATGGCCTGTGCCCAACGGCTGGTAGAGTCTGCAAGAAGAAGTACATCCAGTCCCATCTGTCTGTAATACTCAGCCAGTGTTACAGCCGTGTAGCAGGAAGCCTCTCTGGCAGCTACCGGCATAGAAGATGTGTTACAGATAATGATGGTTCTCTCCATAAGAGATCTTCCGGTCTTCGGGTCTTCCAGTTCCGGGAACTCTTTTAAGATCTCTACAACCTCACCGGCACGCTCTCCACAAGCTGCCACGATAACAATATCTGCCTCACCATTCTTAGCTTCCATGTGCTGAAGTACGGTCTTACCTGCTCCGAAAGGTCCAGGTACACAGAATGTTCCGCCCTTCGCTACCGGAAGGAACGAATCGATACAACGGATCTGTGTTACCAGAGGCTCGTCCGGGCGAAGTCTCTCTTCGTAGCACTTAACAGCCTTTTTGATCGGCTGGGTAATAACCATGCTGAGTTCTTTTTCTTCTCCATTGCCATTTTCAATGACACAAATTGTTGCTCTTACATGATAAGAGCCTTTTTCTTTGATTGATTTAACTTTCCAGTCACTGCCTTTCAGCGTGAATGGAACCATAATCTCATGTGTAAATAATCCTTCAGGAACACTGCCGATCGAATCCCCTGCTTCTACAGCATCTCCCACTTTTACAGATGGTGTAAATTCCCATTCTCTGTCCGGAATCGGATCAAGATATACACCTCTCTCAAGGAAGAAACCACACTGCTCTGCAAGATCCGGCAATGGATTCTGAAGTCCGTCAAATACCTGGGTCAACAGGCCTGGTCCGAGTTCTACACTCATCAGTTCACCAGTGAATTCTACCTGATCTCCAACCTTGATACCGTTGGACATCTCGTAGATCTGCATGCTGGCAACACCATTGTTAATACGGATAACCTCTCCTTTCAGACGTTTTCCATCAACAAGGATATAACCCACTTCATTCTTATGAACTGAACCATTAAAGCTGACATTCGCCAGGTTTCCATTAATACCAGTTACATATCCTGTTACTGTTTCCATCAAATTCTCTCCTGTTATAAGCTATAGACGCGCTGCTGCACCTGATCAAAAAGACGTTTGAATTCCTTCTGTCCCTTTGACTGAACAAAACAGCTCTGGCGCTCAAGCAATTTTAGTTTAATCGCATACCCGAATAAATATCTGTCATCGAAAGTATGCAGGCCTACCAATGAATCAAGATTATCAAATTCGCACTCCAGCAGGATCTTCTCTGCCTCCAGCGGATTCTTCGCAGCCATTGCAGCTCCAGCAACCTGTGCGATCACCGAATCCTTATCATAGGATGTCAGATACGGTCTTCCCAGACTCACGCTTCTCTGATAATTAAGCTCACCCATAAGATTCTTATAAAAAGCTGACCACTCTTTTAACAGCGGTCCCTCTTCAGAGGAAAGGGTGAGATTCTTCAACAATTCATACTTTGATTCACTTACATTTGACTGGCACATGTCAAGAAACTCATCGTAAGTCATCGGCATGTCACCATCTGTTCTCAGGTCCGGCAGGCTGGATATCAAATAATAATATGAAGCCATAAGCACCTCCTGCTAGAAATCAAGATTTCTGAAATATGGCATCAGCATCTGCATGATCTCTTCGTCAGAACAGTCGAAATAACCCGAACCATCTTTGGCTGCCAGGCGGAATCCTGCACGCACACTCTTGGTCGGTTTGATCTCAAGACCATTCTTAATTTCTTCTGCAAGTTCTGCTTTGAGCGAATCACTCACCTCAGCAACTTCAACGGAATAATTCTGTACATCTTCATCTGCCACAACAGCCTGGATCAGCTTGCCAAGTGCAGCATCTGAAAGGTTATTCTTAATCTTTGCAGAAAGGATCTTTTCAAATTCAGCCTGGACCTCATTCTTAAATGCAAGCATAGCGTCGCGTTTTGCCTGCTCAGCACTAAGCGCTGCACTCTCTTTCAGAATGCTGATCTCTTTTTCTGAAGTCTCCTGAATATTCTTAGCCTCAGCCTTCGCATCCGCAATAATCATTTCAGCCTTTTTCTTAGCTTCTGAAATAATTGCTTCTGCTTCCGCATTCGCCGCATCAATGCCGTCCTTGCGGATTGACGAAACTAAGTCTTGAATCTGTAACTCCATAATTTCACTTCCCTTCATTTTTCAATTGTACTATTTAAGAAACAATTCACGTTTAATTATAATACATACTTCTTTTATAAACAAGAATTATTTCCAAGCATTCTGACACATTTAATATTTTGTCCAGATTTTGGCAAATTGTCTAACAATTGCCGTTTTTCATCTTGTTAGTTTCTCCTGTTTTTGTCATTCAAATTCATTTCCACTCCATTTCCGATCTATTTTCATAGATTTTCATGGATTTAGAATTCCGCAAAAAAAATGCTTGACATTTGAAATAGCAGGTCTATAATAATTTTTTGTAAAAAAGAATATCGTTCACCGAAATTCATTGATGAGAACAACGCCTTGTTTATCGCTCATTCACAGAGAGCCTGCGGCTGGTGGAAGCAGGTAATGGCAGAATAAGGATATCCTCTCTAAGAAGCGGGTTGAAAGTAATATCAGTAGACCTCGCCGTCATCCCACGTTACAGGGAACGCGTATATTCGTACGTAAGAAAGTGCTGCAGGAGCATTTCTGCAGAATCAGGGTGGTAACGCGGATAGATTTCGTCCCTTTTCAGATTGTTCTGAGAAGGGATTTTTTATTTCTTTCATATCGAATCCGGTGAGCAGTAATTATCCAAAGGAGGAAACACGTAATGAAAGCATTACAGAAAGCAAGCAAATTTTTATCAGACTACACCTCGGTCGTCGTAATCGCGATCGCAGTAGTCACATTTTTCCTTCCATCTATGATGGGATGGGTGAATCTGGCACTATTCACGGATATGGTGGCAAATAAATTCACCTGCCAGTCTATTATCATCGGAATCATCATGTTCAGCATGGGGCTTACCCTTACAACAGAAGACTTTAAAATTCTGGCACAGCGTCCATTTGACATCTGCGTCGGCGCGATTGCCCAGTACCTGATCATGCCATTCCTGGCATTTGCACTTTCAAAAGTATTAAATCTGCCAGACGGAATCGCACTTGGATTGATTCTCGTAGGATGCTGTCCTGGCGGCGTATCTTCTAATATCATGTCATACCTGTGCGGCGGTGATGTAGCATTCTCCGTAGGCATGACAACCGTATCCACATTACTTTCACCAGTCATGACTCCTCTGATGGTATCCTTCCTGGCAAGTGGTACACAGATTACGATCAAAGGACTTCCAATGTTCGTATCTATCATCGAAACGGTAATCCTTCCTGTAGGTGTCGGATTCTTATTAAATTATCTGCTCGGAAAGAAACAGACATTCCGCGAACTTCAGCAGGTAATGCCTGGAATCGCAGTGCTTGGTCTTGCATGTGTAGTAGGAGGCGTTGTATCCTCACAGGGAGCCAAATTCTTCCAGTCAGGTGTTGTAATCTTTGTTGCTGTACTGCTTCACAACGGACTCGGATATCTGCTGGGATACGGAGCCGGAAAACTGGTTGGAATGAACACATCAAAGAAGAGAACCATCTCCATCGAAGTTGGTATGCAGAATGCAGGTCTGGCAACAAACCTCGCAACAACAACCGCACAGTTTGCATCCACACCGGAATCCGCAATCATCTGCGCTGTATCCTGCACATGGCACTCCATCTCAGGAACCTTACTTGCCGGAATGTTTGCAATGCATGATAAACACAAAGAGAACTCTGCTGAGAACGTAAAAGTCGCAGCACACTAAATATATCTATTATAAAGAAGGCTCTCAGTGTTTAGAGTGCACTGAGAGCCTTCCTATCTTCTATACTTATATGACTAATCTGTTAATTCTTCACATCTTTCCGTCGGATAAATCACTCCTTCTTTCATAACAAAAGCACAATCCAACAACGCATATGGATCTGTCATCAAATCTCTTTTCCATGCAGCTATATCTGCATATTTGCCAATTTCCAACGTACCAATCTTATCTTCCAACTGAAGAATCTCTGCATTCACTTTTGTCGCAGCATGCAAGGTACGGAATGTTCCCATTCCACTCTCCATCCATGCTTTGAATTCATAACCACTTTCATAATTCTGATGTGTAGCAACCATATCTGTGCCATAACCCAATTTACATTTACAGTTTTTAATTACTTCACGTCCGGCCTGCAGCGCATCCTTATAATACTCAAGCTTAATCCTGTATTCCTCCTGTTTTGTCTGAATCATAACCGGATCATAATGTACCGCTTCTTCATACGGGCAAAATGTAGGAACAACATATACATCATTATCTACTATCATCTGCGCTGTTTCTTCATCCATTAACGAACAATGTTCCATTCCGTCAATTCCAAACTTAATTAACTTCTGCATATGATTTACACTATACACATGTGCCGTTACCGTCTTTCCCCACTCATGTGCCGTATCCATGACTGCTTTCAGCTCTTCATCATTTAACTGCTGCTGTGATGGATTATCATAAGGAGTAAAAAAACCTCCTGTTGCCATGATTTTTATAAAATCCGCACCATACTTGATTTCTTCTCTAACTGCATTTACAAAAAAGTCCTTTCCCGCCCCAAGCGACAGTCTCATATTCTGCGCTATATTAGACAGTTCTGGGTTTCTTGCAAATCCCTGTGAAAGGTCTCCGTGGCTTCCTGCCCCACACAAAAATCTAGGCGCAGCAACAATTCTTGACCCTGTAATGTAGCCCTTTTCTATTGCCCGCTTCACATCCAGAACTCCAAATCCATTGGAAGTAATTCCTCCCGGATGTCTGACTGTCGTAAACCCTCTGGACAATGTCTTCTGAGCAGTCCGGATGATTGCAATGGTTTTTGCTTCTTCCGAAGTCGTGTATACCTCTTCTCTGATTGTATGCCAGTCTATATAATCCATATGCATATGCGCATCGATCATTCCCGGCGTAACCGTCGCATCTGAGAGGTCAATGACTTCAGCAGTTTCCGGCTGCGGGATGTCCCTTCCTATTGCTTCAATCTTTTTATTCTTAACAAGAATTTTATATCCTTCTTTGAATTCCTCATCGATTCCATTGTAAAGCTTTCCACAAATAATATATGTATACTTATCCATATTCTACTCCTTTCACAATTCTACTTGCATTCTTTGTGCTTCTCTTTTTTATAATCCAATATATATATCACTACCGATACCGCAATTGCTATCAGCATATAAT
>PPYE01131029.1_pt1 | contig 13057 bp, 9 predicted proteins | sample 1559881 | NCBI WGS metagenome assembly PPYE01 (sample SAMN08240022, study PRJNA423297) | Human gut metagenome, whole genome shotgun sequencing project.
ACCTCAAATACGCCCTCCAGCTCGTCGATGCAGGCTGGGCCTACTACGCTTTCGACACCGCCGAAGAGCTGGACGCCCTGCGCCGCGAAGCCGAGGAGCGCGGCGAAGCGTTCGCCTACAATTATGCCGTGCGCGAAAAGCTGGCCACGTCGCTGGCGCTGCCGGCCGACGAAGTGAAGGCCCGCATCGAACGCGGCGACCAGTGGGTGATCCGCTTCCGGATGCCCGAAAACCAGACCGTCGAAATGGACGACCTGATCCGCGGCCATGTAGAGGTGAACACCTCGACGCTCGACGACAAGGTGCTTTACAAATCGGCCGACGCACTGCCCACCTACCACCTCGCCAACATCGTGGACGACTATCTGATGGAAGTCTCGCACGTCATCCGCGGCGAGGAGTGGCTGCCTTCGCTGCCGCTGCACTACCTGCTCTACCGGGCCTTCGGCTGGCAGGAGCGTCAGCCCCGCTTCGCCCACCTGCCCCTGCTCCTCAAACCCACGGGCGGCGGCAAACTCTCGAAGCGCGACGGCGACAAGATGGGCTTCCCCGTATTCCCGCTCTTCTGGACCTCCCCGACGGGCGAAACGGCCCGCGGCTACCGCGAGGACGGCTATTTCCCCGAAGCGTTCATCAACATGCTGGCGCTGCTCGGCTGGAACCCCGGCACCGAGCAGGAGATCTTCTCGATGCAGGAGCTGATCGACAGCTTCTCGCTGGAGCGCGTCTCGAAATCGGGCGCACGCTTCCAGCCCGACAAAGCCAAATGGTTCAACGCCCAGTACATGCACCACAAGAGCGACGCCGAGCTGGCTGCGCTGTTCCAGCCCATCCTGCGCGACCACGGCATCGAAGTCGCGGACGAGGTCGCAGGCCGGGCCGCAGGCATCATGAAGGAGCGCGCCACGTTCATCACCGACCTCTGGGACCTCACGTCGTTCTTCTTCACGGCGCCGGCCGAATACGAGGAGAAGCAGACCCGGAAGTACTGGAAGGGCCAAAACCCCGAAATCCTGCGCGAGCTGCGCGGCGTACTGGCCTCGATCGACGACTTCTCGAAAGAGAACACCGAACAAATCGTCCATGGCTGGATCGAAGAGAAGGGATACGGCATGGGACAGGTGATGAACACGCTGCGGCTGGCGCTCGTAGGCGCGGGCAAAGGTCCCGGCATGTACGACGTCACGGCGTTCATCGGCCGCGAAGAGACCCTGCGCCGCATCGACCATATCCTCGCAACCTTAAAACCCGCAGAATAATGGTACAGATCGAACAACACGTATGGGGCATGACGCCGGAGGGCGAAGCCATCATCCTCTACACGATGCGCAACGACAAGGGCGCCGAAGTGAAAATCTCGAATTTCGGGGCCGCCATCGTCTCCGTCACGATGCCCGACCGTGAGGGCCGCATGGCCGACGTGGTGCTGGGCTATAAGCATCCCGAAGGCTACTTCTTCGACGGAGCCGCGTCGGGCAAGAGCGTGGGCCGCTGCGCCAACCGCATCGCTTTCGGCCGCATGACCGTCGAGGGAAAGGAGTACGCGCTCGAAGTGAACAACGGCCCCAACCACCTGCACGGCGGCACGAAGAACTTCGCCAACCGCATCTGGGAGAGCCGTGTGGAGACCAACCGCGTGGTCATGTCGCTCCTTTCGGAGGACGGCGACCAGAATTACCCCGGCGAACTGAACGTCGAGGCCGTGTTCGATTTCGACGATGAGAATGCGCTCGAAATAACCTATCTGGCCCGGACGGACAAAACGACGGTGGTGAACCTCACCAACCACGTCTATTTCAACCTCGCGGGCGAAGGCAGCGGGTCGGTCCTCGACCACCAGCTGCGCCTGAACAGCTCGCAGGTGCTCGAAATGAACGACAAGCAGATTCCCACAGGCCGGCTGCTCGACGCAGCGGGCACGCCGCAGGACTTCCGCGAATTCCGTCCGTTCCGCCCCGGCATCGACTCGGAGTTCAACCACATCCGCGATTTCAAGGGATACGACCACCCGTTCGTCATCGACGGCTGGAAGCCCAACATTCTGGGCGAGGTCGGCTGTCTGCGCGAACAGACTTCGGGCCGCTGCGTGACGGTGCTTTCGTCGCAGCCCAGCGTGATGATCTACACCGGCAACTGGCTCGCGGGCGGATGCCCCGAAACCAAGTCGGGCGGCCGTTACAACGACTACGACGGCGTGGCAATCGAGTGTCAGAACTACCCCGACGCCGTCAACCACCCCGAATTCCCGTCGCCGCTGCTCAGACCCGGCGAAACCTACTGCCAGAAGATCGTATTCCGGTTCGGGACTTTCGCATAGGCGGCGGAGAACCGCGGCGCAACCAAAACAAACTCCCGGCACCGGCCGGATACGGGCAGATACGCTGCTCAGCAATAACGCATTAACGCGGGCATACGCCCGCGTTAATGCGTTATCCGCGTTATTTATGATCCGCCGTGCAGCCGGAAATGACTTAGCGTAAAAAAGCGACTATTGTCCGACGCCCGTAATCGGACACTCACCGGGCCGAGGGGCGCATACGCGCCGAACAGTTAGCGTAAAAATGGCCGTAAGTTTGTTTTTCATCCGCCGAATGGATAATTTTACGTCTGCAACCTAAAACCAGCCCCATGTCCATCCAGATGAACCAATCGCTGTCGGTAGACTGCGCCGTGTTCGGTTTCAACGGCAAGTCGCTCAAAGTGCTGCTGATCGAGCGGCGCTACTATGCCCCCGACACCCGTCTCGACAAGCTCAAACTGCCGGGCGCCATGATTCTCGACAACGAGACGCTGCCGCAGGCTGCCTACCGTGTGCTCGAAGAGGCCACCGGACTGCGGGACGTATACCTCAAACAGATGGATATATTTTCCGATCCCAACCGGGTGAGCGGTGAGGAGCTGGAGTGGATCAACCGCTATCACGGCATACGGACCGAACGCGTGGTGACGGTGGGATATTACGCGCTGGTGAAGCTCGACACCCGTACCGTCGCCTACACCACGGCCAAGGGCGCGCAATGGGTCGATGTCGATTCGATCCAGCGGCTGGCGATGGACCACAAGCAGATACTTTCGGCGGCGCTGGCGGTTCTCTGCCGCGAGATGCTGCAATCGCCCGTGGCTTTCGAACTGCTGCCACGCAAATTCACCATCCGCGCGCTCCAGAACCTCTACAGCGCAGTGCTGGGCATCGAAATCGACAACCGCAACTTCCGCAAGAAGATACTCGCGTCGGGGTTTCTGACCCCGACCGCAGAACGGGAACAGGGCGTAGCCCACAAGCCGGCGCAATATTATACCTTTAATAAAAACGCCTACAAAAAGGCGCTCAAGGCGAAGCTGAAGCTGGGATTCATCAACAACTGGAGGTATTGATCCATAACAACCGATAACATATGAAAAGTTTAGGCATAGACATAGGCTCTTCGTCGGTCAAGGTATCGCTGCTGGACATCGCGTCGGGCGAGTGCGCGGCCTCGTCCGCCAACCCCGCGACCGAAATGCCCATCGGATCGCCGCAGAGCGGCTGGGCCGAGCAGGACCCCGAAATGTGGTGGCATTACGTCTGCGAAGGCATTCGGACCATTGCGGCGCAGGGCTTCGCGATGAGCGACGTGGTGTCGGTGGGCATCACCTACCAGATGCACGGACTGGTCTGTCTCGACAAGCAGGGCCGTCCGCTGCGCCCCTCGATCATCTGGTGCGACTCGCGCGCCGTGGAGATCGGGGCCGAAGCGCTGGAAGGCATCGGGCGGGAGTTCTGTCTCGCGCATACGCTCAATTCACCGGGCAACTTCACCGCGTCGAAACTGGCGTGGGTCCGGCGCAACGAACCCGGCGTATTCGCGCAGATATACAAATTCATGCTCCCCGGCGACTACATCGCCTACCGCCTTTCGGGACGCATGTCCACCTCCGTCAGCGGCCTTTCGGAGCAGATACTCTGGGACTTCGAAGAGGAGCGGCGGGCCGACTTCGTGGCCGGGTGGTACGGCATTCCGACGGAGATGATCCCCCAAGCCGGCGTCTCGATCGGCACGGAGGCCCGCACGGACGAAGCGGCCGAACGGCTGCTGGGCATCCCCGCAGGCACTCCGATCTCCTACCGCGCCGGGGACCAGCCCAACAACGCCTTTTCGCTCAACGTCATGGAGTCGGGCGAAGTCGCCGCGACGGGCGGCACGAGCGGCGTGGTATACGGCGTCACGGACAAACGCCAAGCCGACCCGCAGTCGCGCGTGAACACCTTCGTCCACGTCAATCACACGGCCAGCAATCCCCGTTACGGCATTCTGCTCTGCATCAACGGCACGGGCATCATGAACTCGTGGATACGCCGCAACGTCACGCAGGAGACGCTCGACTATGCGGAGATGAACCGGCTGGCCGCAAGCGTCCCGGCAGGTTCCGAAGGGCTGTCGGTCGTACCCTTCGGCAACGGAGCCGAACGTATGCTCTGCAACCGCTGCCCCGGAGCCGGAATCATCGGACTGGATCTCAACCGCCACACCACGGCCCACATCCTGCGTGCGACGCAGGAGGGCATCGCCTACTCTTTCCGCTACGGCATCGACATCATGCGCGGGCTGGGAGTGCGCCCCGACGTCATCCGCGCAGGCGCAGCAAACTTGTTCCTCTCGCCGCTTTTCCGGCAGACGCTCTCGACGCTCACGGGCGCCCGCATCGAACTGTTCAATACCGACGGCGCGCTGGGCGCAGCCCGCGGCGCGGCGCTGGGCGCCGGCTACTACAAGACGCGCGGCGAAGCGTTCGCCGCGTTGCGCAGGCTGGAGGTCGTGGAACCCGCCGAAGCTGACAGAGAGACGCTGGAAGAAGGTTACCGGGCATGGGTCCGGGAAGTAGAGAAAAGAATGGAATAACAACCTGAAAATCATTCAATATCATGGCATCAAAACAGTATTTCCCCACCGTGGGACAGATCGAATTCGAAGGCCTGGAGTCGAAGAACCCGATGGCTTTCCGTTACTACGACCCCGAAAAAGTCGTGAAAGGCCGCAAGATGAAGGATTGGTTCCGTTTCTCGATGGCGTGGTGGCACACCCTCTGCGCCGAAGGCGGCGACCAGTTCGGCGGCGGCACCAAAACCTTCCCGTGGAACGAGTCCGCATGCCCGATCGAGCGCGCGAAAGCCAAGATGGACGCGGGTTTCGAATTCATGCGGAAGATCGGCATCGAGTACTATTGTTTCCACGACGTAGACCTCGTGGACGAAGCCGCGACGCCCGAAGAGTACGAAAAGAACCTCCGCCAGATCGTAGCCTACGCCAAGCAGAAGCAGGACGAAACCGGCATCAAACTGCTATGGGGCACGGCCAACGTCTTCGGCCACGCCCGCTACATGAACGGCGCCGCGACCAACCCCGACTTCGACGCCGCGGCCCGCGCCATGCTGCAGATCAAGAACGCCATCGACGCCACGATCTTTCTGGGCGGCGAGAACTACGTCTTCTGGGGCGGACGCGAAGGCTACATGTCGCTGCTCAATACCGACATGAAGCGCGAAAAGGAGCACATGGCCACCATGCTGCGCATGGCCCGCGACTACGCCCGTTCGAAGGGGTTCAAGGGCAACTTCCTGATCGAGCCCAAACCGATGGAGCCGATGAAGCACCAGTACGACGCCGACACGGAGACCGTCATCGGGTTCCTGCGGGCGCACGGGCTGGACAAGGATTTCAAGGTCAATATCGAGGTCAATCACGCCACGCTTGCCGGACACACCTTCGAGCACGAGTTGCAGTGCGCCGTCGATGCCGGGATGCTCGGCTCGATCGACGCCAACCGCGGCGACTACCAGAACGGCTGGGACACCGACCAGTTCCCGATCGACCTCTACGAAATGGTGCAAGCGATGATGGTCATCGTCCGCGGCGGCGGCCTGCAGGGCGGCGGCACGAACTTCGACGCCAAGACGCGCCGCAATTCGACCGACCCCGAAGACATCTTCATCGCCCACATCGCCGCGATGGACGTCATGGCCCGCGCGTTGCTCATCGCCGCCGACATTCTCGACAACTCGCCCTACGAAAAGATGCTCGCCGAACGTTACGCCTCCTACGACTCAGGCGAAGGCCGGCTCTTCGAAGAGGGCAAGCTCACGCTGGAGCAGGTCGCCGACTACGCCCGCCGGCACGAACCCGTCCAGCGCAGCGGCAAACAGGAGCTGTTCGAAGCGATCGTGAACATGTATATCTGACCTTATGACTAAAACCCAAGAAACCGGGAGCCGCGCCTATCTGCTTTCGATCGTGCTGGTGGCCATCATCGGCGGCCTGCTGTTCGGTTACGACACGGCCGTGGTGTCGGGAGCCGAGCAGGCCCTAGACCAGTTCTTCCGCAGTGCGGCGGACTTCACCTACACGCCGTGGATGCACGGCTTCACCGCATCGAGCGCGCTGGTGGGCTGCGTCATCGGCGGTGCACTGTCGGGCCTGCTGGCCTCGCGTCTGGGACGCAAACGCTCGCTCGTCGCGGCGGCCGTGCTCTTCTTCGTCTCGGCCGTCGGCTCGTGGCGGCCCGAAAGCGGCATCCTGCCTTACGGCGAAGCGTCGCTGCCGCTGCTGGCGTCGTTCAACATCTACCGCATTCTGGGCGGTATCGGCGTGGGACTTGCCTCGGCCGTGTGTCCGATGTACATTGCCGAAATCTCGCCCGCGAAGATCCGCGGCACGCTCGTCTCGTGCAACCAGTTCGCCATCATCTTCGGCATGCTGGTCGTCTACTTCGTGAACTATCTGATCCGCAACCAGCTGGGCGACACGGGCGAAGCCATTCAGGCCGCCATGGTCTCCGTCGGCTGGCGCAGGATGTTCCTCAGCGAAGCGTTCCCCGCGGCGACATTTCTGCTGCTGATCCTCTTCGTGCCCGAAACCCCGCGTTACCTGACCCTCACCGGCCGCGATCAGAAGGCATTGCAGGTGCTCACGCGCATCAACGGCGCGGCCGAGGCCCGCACGATTCACACCGAAATCCGCCGGACGGTACACGCCAAGACCGAGCGGCTCTTCGCCTACGGCGCAGCGGTGATCCTGATCGGCATCCTGCTCTCGTTTTTCCAGCAGGCCATCGGCATCAACGTCGTGCTCTACTACGCCCCGCGCATCTTCGCCGGAATGGGCGCGTCGGGCGACGCTTCGATGCTCCAGACCGTGGTGATGGGCGTGGTCAACATCCTCTTTACGGTCGTGGCGATCTTCACCGTGGACCGCGTGGGCCGCAAACCGCTGCTCATCGTCGGTTCGGCGGGTATGATGATCGGCATGGCCGCCCTTGCGGCGCTTTCGTTCACCGGGTCGATCGGCATTGCGGCGCTGGTCTTCATCATCATCTACACCGCATCGTTCATGATGTCGTGGGGCCCGATCTGCTGGGTGCTGATCTCCGAAATCTTCCCCAACACGATCCGCTCGCAGGCCGTGGCCGTAGCCGTGGCTGCGCAGTGGATCTCGAATTTCCTCGTCTCGGCGACCTTCCCGTCGCTGAGTGCATGGAGCGTCGGTGGCACCTACTGCATCTATGCCCTGATGGCGCTCGCATCGGCACTCTTCGTCTGGAAATGGGTACCCGAAACCAAGGGCAGAACCCTCGAAGAGATGTCGAAACTCTGGCGGAAAAACGGCGACTGAGCCGCGGCAAAAACCGGACGTCGCAACAACGGGCAACCGGACCGGGCGGACCTTGAGACCGGGCATTGCCGGTAACAGAGCGTCCCGGCCGGGAGACTCAGGCACCCGGCCATCTCCGACAGCAAGGACCCCGGAGGCGCAATCCGAAAGCCGGGAGCATCGCAGGTTGCCGGCGGGGCAGGCGGATACGCAGGCGTAACCGGGCAACGCAGGCAGCAGAACAACGGACCAAAAGAGCCGAAAGAGCAGTCCGAACCCGATTCGCAAGGAAAAGTCATCGGCCGCAGTGCAACGACGCGGGCACATGCCCGCGTCGTTGCATTATCGTCACGAAACCATCGGACAACCGTTCCTGCTTGCACCTGCTGAGTTTTTCAGAAATTCTTCGCATCCCGCTCCCGATTTCCCGAATCTTTTATTACCTTTGCCGTCGATATTTCGAAGGGGTGCCTTACTATCAGGCTGAGATTATACCCATTGAACCGGATACGGGTAATGCCGAAACCGGGATGCATAATCTTTCAACGCATACCCCTTTTCAGTTCATTAACTTTTAAAAGTTCAGACATGAAAAGGTTTCTACTTCCCATCGCGGCCGTCGCGCTCTGCGTCGCCGCAAACACGGCGAGCGCCGAGAATCCGGCAAACGCCGTAATTACCGCTGCGGCCGAAACTCCGGCTGCCGTCTCCCTCACCGCAGGCGTAACGAACGCCGCAACCGCCGCAGACGCGACACGATCCGCGGCGTTTGTCACGGCAGCTGCCGTTCCCCCTGCAAAGACAAGCGAAGCGATCACGGCAGCCGCCGGGCCGGCCCGGCCCGAAGACTCCGTGCGCATGTACCGCCTGCAGGAGATCGAGGTGACCGCCACGCGCGCATCGGGCAGCACGCCGGTCGCCTATACCGACCTTTCGCACGAGGTGATCGCCCGCAACAGCTACGGATTCGACATTCCGTCGGTGCTGGCGCTGACTCCCTCGATGATCGCCACCAACGAAACCGGCATCGGCATCGGCGGCACGTCGATGCGCCTGCGCGGAACCGACGCCACGCGGCTCAACGTCACCATCAACGGCGTCTCGATGAACAACCCCGACTCGCACTCGATGTACTGGTACGACACCCCCGACCTCATCTCGTCGGTCGGCACGATGCAGATCCAGCGCGGCGCGGGCATCTCGACCAACGGCACGGGCGCCTTCGGCGGCGCGGTCAATATGTCCACGGCCCCGCTCGAAACCGAGTTCGGCGGCGACGTCTCGCTCTCGTACGGATCGTACAACACCAACAAACAGGCCGTGCACGTCTCGTCGGGGCTGATGGGCGGCCATTGGACTGTGGACGCACGCCTGACGCGCCTCTCCTCGGACGGCTACATCCGCCGCGGAGGGACCTCCCTCACCTCCTACATGTTCCAAGGCGGCTATTACAACGGCAACACGATGCTCAAGCTGGTTTCGTTCGGCGGCAAGGCCAAGACCAACCTCAGCTACAACGGCGCCACGCGCGACGAGATGCGTCTCAATGGCCGCCGTTACAACAGCAGCGGCATGTACTCCACCTCGGACGCCTACTCCCACCGCATCTGGAACAGCGAGGACGGGGAGTGGCAGCAGGTGAACTTCTACGACGACGAGACCGACAACTACCTGCAGATCAACAACCAGCTGATCCTCAGCCAGCGCTTGAGCGACCGATGGACGCTGAGCGCCACGGCCTTCTACACCTACGGTTACGGCTACTACAAGCAGTATAAGGACAACGCCAAACTCTTCGAATACCTCTTCCCCGACCATTTGGCCTACCAGACCGACGACCAAGGCAATTTCGTGACGGACGGCGACGGCGAACGCATCGCCGTGCGCAGGGACCTGATCCGCGAAAAACTCATGCGCAACCACTTGGGCGGCCTGAACGCTGCGGCGGCCTACGCCGCGGACAACCTCGACCTCGCCTTCGGCGGTTCGTGGAGCTATTACAGCTGTCCCCACTGGGGCGAGCTGGACTGGATGCAGGAGACCGATCCCGCCGACTACCGCAGCAAACGCTGGTACGACAACGACGTGGACAAGCAGGACGCCAACCTCTTCGCACGCGCCAACTGGACCGTAGCCCGCGGACTTAACCTCTTCGCCGACATGCAGTACCGCTACGTTCACTACAAGGCATGGGGCGTGAACGACAACTACGACGAAGCGAGCGGGGGCATGCAGCCCATCGACGTGGACGAGACATACCACTTCTTCAACCCCCGCGCCGGCGTCAGCTACACGCTCGCCAAGCGTCACAACTTCTACTTCTCGTTCGCCGTGGCGCAGAAGGAGCCGACGCGCAGCGACTTCACGGACCGCTACATGTTCTCCGGCGACGACTCGTACCCCTCGTCCGAGAAACTCTACGACTACGAACTGGGCTATGACTACTCGTCGCCCCGTTTCAGCGCGGGCGTGAACCTATACTACATGAAGTACAAGGACCAGCTGGTGCATACGGGCATGGTCAACGACAGTTCCGACGCACTGAACGTCAACGTGCCCGACAGCTACCGCCGCGGCATCGAGCTGACGGCTTCGTGGCGCGTGACCGGATGGTTCACCGCCGGCGCCAACGCCACCTTCAGCCAGAACCGGATCGAGAACTATGTGGACGCACTCTCGAACAGCCCCACCTACGGGCAGAATCTGGGCGAGCGGACCATCTCCTACTCGCCGTCGGCCATGGGATCGCTGTTTCTGGACTTCCATTACCGGGGCTTCGAAGCCGTGCTGCACACGCAGGCCGTAGGCAAACAGTATTTTACCAACGACGAGAACGAGACGCTCTCGCTCGGCCGCTACTGCGTCACCAACCTCAATCTGGGCTACACGTTCCGCACCCGCGCCGCCCGGAGCGTGCGGCTGGGTCTGCAGGTCAACAACCTCTTCAACGCCGAGTACGAAAGCAACGGCTACGGCTATTCGTACATGGACACGTGGAGCAACCCGACGCCCCAGCGCATCGACATGGCCTACTACTTCGCGCAGGCGCCCCTGAACGTGCTGGCCAACGTCACGGTAAAGTTCTGACGGGCAAATTCCGTCCCCCCGGAACCTGATCCGGAGGGACGCAACGCAGATAAAACGATGGATTGGAAACTTATCCTGCAGATCGCCGGCGTGGTGCTGGGGCTGCTCTATCTCTGGCTCGAATACCGCGCCGACATCCGGCTGTGGATCGTGGGACTCGTCATGCCGCTGGTCCACGGCGCGCTCTACTACAAGGCGGGGCTGTACGCCGACTGTTCGATGCAGGTCTACTACGTGCTGGCAGGACTCTACGGCTGGCTCGTATGGCGCAACGCCCCGCGCAAAAAGGCCAAGACGGCCCGGAACGCGGCAGCGGCAGGACCGACCGATCAAACGGCCGGAAGCGAAGCACTCGCGGGGGGACACAACAGCCAACCGGACCGGAACACAACGGCGGGACATAGCGACCAAACGGCCTGCAATGCAGGACCCGAAGCGGCCCAAACAGCCCGGAGCGCAGAACCCGCCGCCGTCCGGATCGGGCATACGCCCCTGCGCTATGCAGCAGGACTGATCGCAGTCTACGCCGCGGCGCACGCCGGAATCTATTTCCTGCTCTCCCGGTTCACCAACAGCACCGTGCCCTTCTGGGACGCGATGACCACGGCGGCGAGCATCGTGGCGATGTGGATGCTCTCGCGCAAATACATCGAACAGTGGCTCGTCTGGCTGGCCGTCGATCTGACAACGATCGGGCTGTATCTCTACAAGGGAATCCCCCTCACCGCGGGACTCTACGCCCTCTACTCGGCGCTGGCCGTGGCCGGATACCTGCGCTGGCGCAAGCTCGCGGCACAAGAAACGACCGGCGCCGCAAAGTAACGCAGGCGAAGAATCACTACGGCGCAAGGCGCCGCCGACGCTGAGCAACACGACGCGAGTGAGACACAGCAGAGCAGCACAACGCGGAACGGCGCCGGCACTGGGCCGCCGAAACTCGGCGACCATTACGAATAACGCAGTAACGCAGGGTAAGCCCCACGTTACTGCGTTATTGCATCCGGTTCTTGTTCGCTGAGAAAGACGACGCTCCGGCGCATCGGAGTCCCTGCCCGGCAAAGAGCGAAGCCTGCCCCGAAAACCTTCTCCGCGTCCCTATTCCGGCAACCCATGCTCCCCGACATAGGCGAGGATCTCCTCGCGCAGCGCCTTGGGCGTCACGCTGCACCGCAGCACCAGCAGGTAGGAGTTGCGAATCTGCTCGCGGATAAAGCCGTCGGGCAGGTCGCCCGTGGTGCGGACGGCGTTCCAGTGGCGTTTGTTGAAGTGCCACGCCGCACTCACCTCGTCGTACTGCTCGCGCAGCAGCACGGCTTCGGCCGGATCGCATTTCACGGCGACCCATTCGAATTCGGCCATGTCGGCGCAGGCGAACATCTTGCCCCCGACCTTGTAGACAAGGGTCGTTTCGTCGAAGGGCGTAGTCTCTTCGGCCATCGGCAGCGACAGACAGTAGTCGCGGAAAGTCAGTACATCCATAATCGATCGTTTTTTCGTTCCGGTCCGGCACAATTCCGTCGCAGCGGTGCATTCCCACGGCCGGCCGGAATTACTCGCAGCCCAAAGATATATAATTTTTGGCACACGTATTGCGTCCTGCTCCCAAGTAAAATCAAAATCAAGGAAACGATGAAAAAAATTCTCCTCTGTATCTGCCTGCTGTCGACATTCGCAGCGGGTCTGGTCGGCTGCTCGCAGCAGCGGCAATGGAATCACGAACAGCGCAAGGCGATGCGCGAAGCCCTGCGCAGCTACCGTCAGATGGTCTATCTCGACGACCTTTCGGACGATGAGTTCGTGCTCTTTACCGACGAGGTGGCCGGTGATCTGGAAGGGGCCTACCCCGTCTATACGACCTTCGTCGAAATGCCGGGCGTGACCGACACGGTCGACATGGTCGTCGTCACGACCATCGTGGACGAGCTGAACGCCGACGCGCACAACATGCGCCATATCTATCCGTACAACTATCTGGTGGCGCAGGGCGTGCTTCCCGCCGGGCTGGACCACCAGCAGCAGAAGGCTTTCTACAACTGCTTCGCAGGCAAGGTGAACGCTGCCTACAGCACCATGTCGCAGTTCTTCAACGCCATACTGGCCGACACGACCGACATGTCGCAGATTCGTCAGATGGAAGCCGGATGCGCCAACGACCTCTTCGACTGGGTGATTACCGAAGTGGAGGTGACCGAGACCGCCGACTGACAGAACCGGGACCCACGTAACCGGGACAACCGGAATCGCACGGCAAACGACGCGCAGCCGCACGGTCCGCGCACAAAAAAGGCAGGCTTTTGCAAAAGCCTGCCTTTTTTGTTTCAGATTCTCATCGGTTCACATACCCG
>PPYE01257460.1_pt1 | contig 13054 bp, 9 predicted proteins | sample 1559881 | NCBI WGS metagenome assembly PPYE01 (sample SAMN08240022, study PRJNA423297) | Human gut metagenome, whole genome shotgun sequencing project.
GGCAGACGCATCAGCGGACCAGGCAGACGCACTCTGGAATCAGCCGAGCACTGAGAAACCGGCAGACCCACCGCGTACCAGCCGGCGCATCAGCAGGCCCGCGGAAACCAGCCACACAAATCATCAGGCCACAAACCAGCAAGCAGGAAAGCAGGGGAGCAGAATGGATACAAAAAATTACACCCAAGTTTTAATAGACGGAAAAGTATACACACTGGGCGGCAGCGAGGATGAGAGCTATCTCCAGAAAGCTGCCAGCTACGTAAACGAGAAAAACAGCGCCATGAGGAAGGTACCGGGATTCACTAAACAGAGCGCGGATTACCAGATGGTCATGACGGAGTTAAATATAGCAGACGACTATTTCAAAGCCGTGGAATGGGGCGAGGGAATGGAGCGTCAGAAGAACGATATGGAGAAGGAGACCTACAGCTTAAAGCATGAGCTGGTCAGCACACAGATGAAGCTGGAGGCAGTGCTTAAGGACTTGGAGGAGCGCCAGAGGGAACTGGATCGTCTGAACCGCCGGACCGCCCAGCTGGAAGGGGAATTAAAGGAGGCCAGGGAAAACCTTCAGAATCTCAGAAATACCCCATCCGCTGAGACGGAAAATAATGCCGGAGTGCAGGCAGTGGCAGTGGAGGAGATAAAAGAAACCGTGGAAGTGGAGGCGGGCATCACGCTGAATGCCTCCCGGACGGAATATGTTTCCGGTTCCGGTGCCCGGGAATCATCCCAGCCGGAGGCCGTGCCGCAGACACCGGAAGCAGACGCATCCGCGCAGCAGCCGGACACGCCGGCAGTCCAGACGGCACAGAAGCAGCCGGCTCCGTCACTGCGGGTGTTAAACCCGGCGTCAGAAGCAGGCAGGGGAATGGCGGCAGCTTCCACTCAGGCAGCGGCAACCGCGGCACCGCCTGCTGCGCCTGTTGCGCAACCCATTGCGGCGGCGCCCGCAGGGGGAATGACGGATGAGGAGCTTGCCAGAAAGGCACTGCAGGCAGCCAGAAAGGCCGGTTCCCATAAAGGTGGAAGAAGATAAGAAGATTACGAGGGGGATGTCTCATGGGGATACGTGAGGCATCTTTTATTTCAGGGAAACAGTTCAGGAAAGGTTGGACAAAATGGAGAAGAGACAGGTAGAGATACTGGCACCGGCAGGGTCATTTGACAGTATGAAGGCAGCAGTGGCAGCAGGAGCTGACGCTGTCTATATGGGGGGCAGCCGGTTCGGAGCCAGGGCCTACGCGGATAACCCGGACGAAAAGGGGCTTTTGGAGGCCATCGACTATGTGCATCTGCACGGACGCCGTCTGTATATGACAGTCAATACCCTGTTCAAGGAAGATGAGCTGGAGGAGCTGGAAAACTACATGCGTCCCTATTGCGACAGGGGATTGGACGGTGTCATCGTCCAGGATCTGGGAGCCCTGGCTTTCATGCGCCGGCATTTTCCGGGGCTGGAGCTCCATTCCAGCACCCAGATGACAGTGACCAGCGTATACGGGGCCAGGATGATGAAGGAAATGGGATGCAGCCGGGTAGTCACCGCCAGGGAAATGTCTCTGGAGGAAATACGGCGGATCCATGATGAGACAGACATAGAGATAGAGAGCTTTGTACACGGAGCCCTCTGCTACTGCTATTCAGGACAATGCCTTATGAGCAGCCTTATCGGCGGCAGAAGCGGAAACAGGGGACGCTGCGCCCAGCCCTGCCGTCTTCCCTATACAGTGTATGAACCTGGAGATTTAAGCCGGCAGAAAGACAAACATTGCGCGCCTGAGCAGGCCGGCCAGTCAGGAGCCAGGTCCCGAATCATAGAACAGACCGGAAAAAAGAACCGGGACCAAAAGCCGGCTGTCTCCGGCCGTACAGGTCCATCCCCTCTCAATAAAAGCAGCGAGAGATACGTGCTGAGTCTGAAGGATTTATGTACCCTGGACATCCTGCCCGATATCATAGAGGCAGGCGTGTACTCCCTAAAGATAGAGGGGAGGATGAAGAGCCCCAGATATACGGCGGGTGTGGTGAGCATTTACCGCAAATACGTGGACCGGTATTTGGAGCAGGGGAGGGACGGATATTTCGTGGAGCCCGGGGACAGGAAAATGCTCCTGGATCTCTTTGACAGAGGCGGATTCACAGACGGCTACTATGCCCGGCATAATGGACGCGGCATGGTTGCGCTGAGGGAAAAACCGGAGTTCAGGGAGGGAAACCAGAAACTCTTTGAATATCTGGATAAGACCTATGTGGTGGCCGAACTGAAGGAGAAGGTGCGGGGGCATGTGGAGCTGGCAGAGGGAGAACCCAGCCGCCTGACGCTGGAGAGCCGCGGGGAAAAGGTTCAGGTTCTGGGGCAGGCGCCCCAGGCTGCCGAAAATCAGCCCATGACCCGGGAGAAGGTATTAAAACAGCTGAATAAGACGGGCGGGAGCCCCTTTAGCTTCGAGACACTTACAGCCCAAATAGAAGGAGATTTATTCCTTCCGGTCCAGGCCCTCAATGAGCTGCGCCGCACCGGCTTTCAGGAGCTGGAGAAAAAGCTCACCGGCGCCAGGGTGCCGACGGGTGAAGGGGGCGTAGGAGCGGAATTCCGGTTTGTGCCCGCCAAAACCGCGGCCCCGGAATTCCGGTCTGTGCCCGCCAAAACCGCGGCCCCGAAATCCCAGTCTGTGCCCGCCAAAACCGCGGCCCCGGAATCCCAGTCTGTCCTCACCGCCTTCCTGGAAGAAACAGCCCAGCTTTCTCCTGTGCTGGCCCGCGGTGAGATATCGGTGGTCTATCTGGATGCGGACGGTTTTAATCCGGACCAGTGGAGGGATATTGCAGACCGCTGCCACGACAGGGGAAAACAGTGCTGGCTGGCCCTTCCGCAGATATTCCGTTCCCATGCCCAGAGGTACCTGGGAGCGAACCGCCGCCTGCTGTGCCAGGCAGGCTTTGACGGCGTGTTGATCAGAGCGCTGGAGGAGGCCGTATGGCTGAAGGACCTTATGGAACAGGAAAATCAAAAGACGTCCCTTCCCTTTGGCATGGACGCCTCGGTATATGGCTGGAACAGCCGGTCCGCAGAGGTGCTGGCCTCTATGGGTACATCCCTGCTCACCATGCCCTTGGAGCTGAACAGCCGTGAGATGGAGCCTGTTCTTGGGGCCTGCCGCGGCCTGGGGATGGCCAGCGAGCTTATTATCTATGGAAACGCGCCCATGATGGTATCGGCCCAGTGCATTACCAATACGGTGAAAGGATGTACCCATAAACGGGGAACACTTATGATGAAGGACAGGACAGGCGCCTTACTTCCGGTAAAGAATCACTGTTCCTTCTGCTATAATACCATTTACAATCCGGCGCCCCTGTCCCTGCTGGGCAGCGAAAAGCTGGTGGGCCGGCTCATGCCGGATCGCCTCCGCCTTCAGTTTACGGTAGAGGGAACAGAGCAGACAGAAAAGGTACTGGATGCATTCATCGGTTCCTTTGTATATGGCAGGGATGTGGAAGCCCCCTTCAGAGACTTTACCAGGGGACACTTTAAGCGCGGAGTGGAGTGAGGCTTATGACCAATCTGATTGTAGAAATATCCAAATACCTGATGATACTGCTGATGGCAGTCTATACCTATGCGAATTTCCGCTTCTTTTCCTTCCCGGATATGGAACGCAAGCGCAGGGTATGTGCCAGACAGAACCGGGCCATGTTCGCCATACATTTTCTGGCATACCTGGTCATGTTCCTGAAGACAGAGGACGAGGGGATGCAGGCCATGCTTCTGGCATTTTACGGGGCGCAGGTGGTCTTTTTCCTGTGCTATATTTACCTGTACCGCCTGTTGTACCGGAATGTGTCCAGACTGCTGGTAAATAACGCCTGTATGCTGTTATGCGTGGGTTTTATCATGCTTACCCGGCTGTCCATGGCAAAGGGCCTGGACAAGGCCCTGCGCCAGTTTGCCATTGTGGTCATATCCGCGGCCCTGGCCTGGCTGGTGCCCTATATCATGGAGCGGGTATGGCAGCTTTACAAGCTTCAGTGGGTATATGCGGGGGCAGGGCTCCTGATTCTTCTTGTGGTATGGGCTGCCGGAAACGAGAGCTTCGGCGCCCAGTTGTCCCTTACCATAGCAGGAGTATCCATCCAGCCGTCGGAATTTGTGAAGCTGACCTTTGTGTTTTTTGTGGCGTCCATGTTCTATCAGTCCACGGATTTCAAAACCATTTTCCTGACAACGGCCGTGGCGGGCGCTCATGTTCTGGTTCTGGTGCTGTCCAAGGATCTGGGAAGCGCCCTGATTTTCTTTGTCACTTACCTGCTGATGCTGTTTGTTGCCACAGGAAGCTGGGTGTATCTGATAACGGGAAGCGCCCTGGGAACAGGAGCTGCCCTGGCAGCCTACCAGCTGTTTGACCATGTGCGCCGCAGGGTGGCGGCCTGGAGCAATCCGTGGGCCGATATAGAGAACAAGGGATACCAGATTACCCAGTCCCTTTTTGCCATCGGCACAGGGGGATGGTTTGGCATGGGACTCTGCCAGGGAATGCCGGGAAAGATACCGGTGGTGGAGAAGGATTTTATTTTTTCAGCGGTGTCGGAGGAGATGGGAGCCATTTTTGCCATCTGCGTACTTCTTATCTGCCTGGGATGCTTTATTCAGTTCATGATGATTGCAGCCAGAATGCAGGCCGTGTTCTACAAGCTGATTGCATTTGGCCTGGGAGTGGAGTATATTGTGCAGGTATTCCTGACGGTTGGCGGGGTGACCAAATTCATACCGTCCACAGGAGTGACGCTGCCTTTTGTCAGCTACGGAGGAAGCTCCATCCTGGGAACCTTCCTGCTGTTTGGCATTATCCAGGGACTTTACATCCTGAAACGCAACGATGAGGAAGAAACCGCAGAGGAGGTGATGCCGTGATGAAGAAGGCGGATGCCGGTCCAAAGTCCAACCCAAAGTCCGGCTCAAAATCCAATCCAAAGTCCAATCCGAAATCCAATTCAAAGCCCGGCTCAAAGCCCAACCCAAAGCCCGGTTCAAAGCCCAGCTCAAAATCCAACCGCAGCATTCTGGGTATTACCTATGTGGTGGTGGCCCTGTTCCTGGGGCTGGCAGCCTATCTGGGATATTTCCTCCAGGTAAAGAGCGAGGATGTAATCAACAACTCCTACAACGCAAGACTGGACAGCTTTTCGGACCGCATCGTGAGGGGCAGGATTCTGGCATCGGACGGCACAGTGCTGGCCCAGACCCAGATGGACGGCGGGGGAAACGAGACAAGGGTGTATCCTTTTGGGGATATCTTTGACCATGCGGTGGGCTATTCCACCAAAGGCAAGACAGGAATCGAGGCCCTGGCCAATTTCTATCTGCTGACCTCCCATGTAAATCTGTTGGAGCAGGTGGGAAATGAACTGACCGGCAATAAGAATCCGGGAGACGATGTATATACCACCCTGGATACGGAACTCCAGCAGGCTGCCTATGCCGCGCTGGGAGCCAGGAAGGGCGTGGTCATTGCCATGGAGCCGGATACCGGCAAGATACTTGCCATGGTATCCAAGCCCGGCTACGATCCCAACAGCCTGCCGGAGGACTGGGAAGCCCTGACCGCCCAGGATAATAAGGAGGGCCAGCTTTTAAACAGGGCCACCCAGGGCCTTTACCCCCCCGGCTCCACTTTTAAGATAGTGACTGCGCTGGAATATATGCGGGAACATCCCGCGGATTATAAGAATTACCAGTTTGACTGCGGCGGTGTGTACGAGAACGGGGAATACCGGATTAAGTGCTATCACGGTACGGCTCACGGCCATCAGGATTTCACCCTGGCCTTTGCCAATTCCTGCAACGGCGCCTTTGCCAGCCTGGGCCTTACAATGGATCTGGGAAAATGGAACAGCACCGCAGGGGACCTTCTCTTTAACGGACCGCTTCCCCTGAGCGGGATTCCCTATAAGGAGAGCGCCTACAACATGAAACCCGGAGCCGGAACCTGGGAAATCCTGCAGACCTCCATCGGACAGGGGACGACCCAGATTACGCCCCTTCACAATGCCATGATAACGGCGGCCATAGCCAACGGCGGCACCCTGATGAAGCCCTATTTTCTGGACTCTGTTGTCAGCGCAGGGGATGAAACCATCAAAAAGTTCATGCCCGCCGCGTACGGAAGCCTTATGAGCGCAAAGGAGGCAGCAGGACTTACAGAGCTTATGAGGGCGGTTGTCACAGAGGGAACAGGGTCTGCTGTGCGTACGGATGCATATACGGTGGCGGCCAAGACAGGATCGGCGGAGTTTGAGACAGGAAAGGAAACCCACGCCTGGTTCACCGGCTTTGCGCCGGCTGAGTCCCCGCGGCTGGTGGTGACGGTTCTGGTGGAGGAAGGCGGCAGCGGCGGGAAGGCGGCCGCCCCCATAGCCAGACAGCTTTTTGATATCTATATGAGCCGCTGAATATCTATATGGGACGTTCTGCCGGAGGATCCGCAAACAGCTCCTTTAATTCCCGTATAAACTGCTTCTCCCTGGAATTCATGGTGTAGGAGGCGTGATGCAGGCAGTAGGCATCCATGCCAAAGGGAGCGTCCACAATGGAAATCTCCACGCAGTCCTCGCTGTATGTGTCGGTAAAGCGTTTCATCATCACGGTGACATACCGGCTCTGGCGGATGGCGTCGATGAGGCCGCCCCGGTCGAACACATATAAGATATTATTGTCATTTTTAAAGTTCAGAATTTTCAACCATTCATCAAACTTGAAATTTTCATACATGATGAACTTATAATCGGTTATACTGTCAAAAGGAATCTCCTTCTTACGTGAAAGGGGGTTCTTTTTTGATGCCAGAAGGATCAGGGGACGGTTGCGGGCAATGGGAATCAGCTTCAGATTATGCTTTTTGGCAAGGGCGTAATAGGTATCGCTGACCGTGTCAAAGCAGTAAAACAGGGACATGCGGTACCGCTGTTCCACCACGTCGCGGATGGTCTGGATCAGGCCGGTTTCCTTAAATGAGTCCTCGCAGGCTGTGGGCGGTTTTTTCTTCTTGAATTTAAGAAAATGGTTCATGAAGTCAAATGAATAGGTGCAGGAAATGGAAAGGTTGTCCTTGTGGCTGAACATGGACGGAATGTTGTGGATGGTTTCCAGTTCCGTGGCAATCTTCCTGGCGGATTTAAGAAACAGTTCTCCTTCATTGGTGAGGCGTATACCGCTGTGCTGCCGGCAGAAGATGGGAAACCCCAGTTCCTGTTCCAGATTCTTGATGCATACGCTAAGGTTCGGCTGCAGCATCTGCAGGTTCTGGGCCGCCTTGTTGATGGAACCGCATTCCACGATTTCAATTACATATTCAAAATATTTGATATCCATAGATAACCCCTCTGTCATATATGCAGCTTTTATATAGTCCCTACCTAATTATATGATTTTCCATATAACATATCAAGTATTAATATAACACAGAAGGCCTTCCAGATGGTATGCTGTTGTTAACGGAAAATTGCCGACAATAAGTCCAATAAAACTAAAAGTGCGCACGAATCAAATTGAATACAGTTAAATAATAAGGAGGGTTATATAATGACAGATATTAAACAACCGGCAAGTGCCTTATCATCACCAAGATTTTGTAATATGGGAACATTTATGAGAATGCAGAAGGTGGACTCGGCAGAAGGTCTGGATTTCGCTATTGCAGGGGCTCCCTTTGACACCGCCAGCTCCTTCCGTTCCGGCTCACGCTTTGGCCCCAATGCAATCAGGAATATCTCAGCCATGATGAAGCCCAACAATGTAATCATGCAGGTAAACATTATGGACGGGTTAAAGGGCGGGGACATAGGCGATTTCAATGTGACTCCTGGCTACATACATCCCACCTACCAGGCAATTGAAGAAGGGGTTGCCAATATCCTTAAGGAAAATGCATGTCCCATTGTACTGGGCGGCGACCATTCCATCACACTGGCAGAGCTTCGCGCGGTTGCGAAAAAGTACGGTCCGGTTGCTCTGGTGCACTTTGATTCCCATTCCGATTTATGTGATGAGGTATTTGGCCAGAAATATAACCATGGCACGCCGTTCCGCAGGGCTTTGGAAGAAAATCTGATAGATGCGTCCCATTCCATTCAGGTGGGAATGCGCGGCTCCCTGTATGACCCGGATGAGCATAAGATGGCGGCAGAGCTGGGGATGAAGCTGATTCCGGCCCACAAGGTAAGGGAGATGGGCTTAGAGACTCTGATTAAGACGATTTTGGAGCGTGTGGGGGATAAGCCCTGCTTCCTGACCTTTGACATTGATTTCGTAGATCCCGCTTATGCGCCCGGAACAGGCACCCCGGAGGTGGGAGGCTTTACTTCCCTGGAAGCCCTGGAACTGGTAAGAAAAATAAAGGACCTGAATTTTGTGGGATTTGACCTGGTGGAGGTATTGCCCGCATATGACCACGGTGAGATAACCGCTTATCTGGCAGCCAATATTGTATTTGAATATCTGTCCATCCTGGCAGTGAAGAAAAAGGCAAAATAGCGGCAGCTGCAATGGAGGATAAGGCATGGAAAATGACAATAATGTGAACGGGAACCTAAATGACAACTCGGTATTAGATGCACTGGTGCTTACCAGGGAACAGTGGAGAAGCGGGATAATAAAGGCAGTCATTTTCACTCTGATTGCAGTCATCATCTTTTTTGTCCCGGTCACTGTAAGGGGAAGCACGGATGTCACCTTCGGCATCATATATAAGAATATCAAAGCCGGCCTGGGACTTGCGGGACTCTGGATGGGAGGAATTATCATCATGGGAAACGGCCTGGCCAGCGTATACGGAAAATATTTCTGCAAAAACAAGGATTCAGCTGTTTACAGGTATTATCAGGAGGATTCGGTGCTGCATCCGCTGTTTTACCTGCTGGGCAGTATATTCGCCCTGATTCTGATGCTGCACTACACATTTCCCTCCTTTGAGGGACCGGCTGCCATCGTCAGTCCCGACATAGGAGAAACCGTATACTCCATTGCCACGGACGTGGCCTGGATTATTCCGGTCAGTGCTGTGTTCATGCCGTTTTTACTGAATTACGGAATCGTGGATTTTATCGGAAGCCTGATGGAACCGCTTATGCGGCCTGTGTTTAAGATTCCCGGAAGAAGTGCTGTCAATGCCATTGCGTCCTTTGTCAGCTCTGCCTCTGTGGGAGTTCTGATTACCAGCAAGCTGTACCAGAAGGGGATTTATACGAAAAAGGAAGCGGCTCTCATCGCCACGGGATTCAGCGCGGTCAGCGTGGGATTTGCCTATAAGGTGATAGAGACAGCAGACCTTTCGGAATATTTTCTGCCTATTTATTTTATAGCGCTGCTGGTGACTCTTATAGTCAGCTTCTTTATGGCCAGAATTCCCCCGCTGTCCCGCAAGGCGTCTGTGTTTGCAGACGGACGGCAGCAGACAAAGGAAGAAATTTTGGCGGAGCGTGTACCTGCCAGGGCAGTGCTTAAGACAGGAGCCTCCAGGGCGGTCAAGAAAGCGGCCACTGCGCCCAATCTTCTGAAAGAAATCCGGTCCAGCCTTTTAGACAGCTGTTATGTGCTGCCAAAGGTAATATCACTTCTGACGGCCGTGGGAATCATAGCAATGCTCATCGCCACCTATACCCCGGTATTTAACTGGATTGGCAAATTATTTGAACCCTTGCTTGTCCTGTTACAGGTTCCCAATGCGGCTGAGATTGCGCCTTCCCTTCCGGTTGGAATCGCGGAAATGTTTTTACCCGTGCTGATGATTGCCGATAAGGTCGGCACCCTGGCCGTGGGGGCCAGGTACATGGTAGTCACCGTGTCCATGGTGCAGATTATCTTCTTTTCTGAGACCATCGTGGTCATGATGTCAACAAAGATACCTGTATCTCTGAAGGAACTGATTGTCTGCTTCTTTGAGCGGACCATTGTAGCCATACCAATCAGCGCATTGTTCATGCATTTATTATTTTAAAGAATAACGGTATATGTAGAAAACAGGGAGATTTCATGATATAATCTCCCTGTTTGCTTTATTTTAGGGCGTGTATTCACGCATTTGACAAGAGAGGAGAATCTACGTGTTCCGAGCAGAGGATTATGTAAAAGTGGACAGTCTGTCCGAGGCGTATGAACTATGCCAGAAGCGCAGCAGCCTGGTTGTGGGAGGCATGGTGTGGCTTAAGATGACCAGTGTGACCAAACGTACCATCGTGGACCTGTCCGGCCTGGGACTTGATAAAATCGAGGAAACCAAGGAAGAATTCAGGATTGGCGCCATGTGCACCCTGCGCCAGTTGGAGACAGACCAGGGGCTTGACCAGTATTTCGGAGGCGTTTTTAAGGAATGTACACGCCATATCGTGGGCGTTCAGATGCGCAACCTGGCTACCGTTGGAGGCAGCATTTACAGCCGCTTTGGATTTTCCGACATCCTGACCTGCCTGATGGCCCTGGATACATATGTGGAGCTTTATCACGGAGGCATAGTGCCTCTGGAGGAATTTGCCAAACGGCCTGTGCGCCGGGATGACAGGGATATTCTGGTGCGCATCATTATAAAAAAAGACGGAAGAAAAGCAGCCTATACCACCCAGAGGAATTCGGAAACGGATTTCCCGGTCATAGCCTGCTGTGTATCCCGGTGGGGCAATGACTGGTATGTGGCGGTGGGAGCCAGGCCGGGACGGGCCCAGGTCGTGAAAATCAAGGACGACGGGTACGACAGTCTGGCGCAGCTTGCCGGGGAGGCGGCTGATTCCTTTACCTATGGCAGCAATACGAGGGCAAGCGGACAGTACCGCCGCCAGCTGGCTGCTGTGTATACAAGACGCCTTATGGAGAGACTGACAGGAAGGAGCGTAAGCAAAGGATGAATATAGAGTTTCGGTTAAATGGAAAAAATGTGCAGGCAGAGGCTGAGCCGGATGACCTTCTTCTGGATGTAGTGAGAAGCCTGGGCTGCTACAGCGTGAAACGCGGCTGCGAGACAGCCAACTGCGGCCTGTGCACCGTATGGCTGGACGGAAAGCCTGTGCTGTCATGTTCCATCCTGGCTGTCAGGGCAGACGGGCGCCATGTCACCACTCTGGAAGGACTTCAGAAGGAAGCAGAGGAATTCGGCATGTTTCTGGCAGCGGAAGGCGGGGAGCAGTGCGGATTCTGCAGCCCCGGTTTCATCATGAATGTGCTGGCCATGGAGCGGGAGCTTAAAAACCCGGATGAGGAGGCCATCAAGGAGTATCTGGCCGGCAACCTGTGCCGCTGCAGCGGATATATGTCCCAGCTGCGGGCAGTTAAGAAATATCTGGAATCGAAACAGGAGGTGTGAGCGGATGGGATATACAGAAAATAAGACATCTGACAGGACATGCGGCACATGCGCCGGTACGGATGGTACATGCGGCAGCACATGCGGCACATGCGGCAGCGAAGGCGGTGCATATGCCGGAAGAAATTACCGTGTGGTAGGCGCTCCCTTCATCAAGAAGGATGCCAGGGCCCTGGTGACAGGCAAGCCGGTGTTTACGGACGACCTGGCATTAAAGGACTGCCTGGTGGTAAAGGTGCTCAGAAGCCCTTACGCCCATGCCATGGTTAAGGAGATAGACTGCGGCGTTGCCGCCAAGATACCGGGTATTGAGTGCATTCTCACATGGAAGGATGTGCCCCAGAGCCGTTTTACCATGGCGGGGCAGACCTATCCGGAGCCAAGTCCCTATGACCGGCTTATACTGGACCGCAGGCTGCGGTTTGCCGGAGACGCGGTGGCAATCGTGGCAGGCAGGGATGAGGCTGTGGTGGACCATGCCATGCGTCTCATCCGTGTAAAATATGAAGTCCTGGAGCCTGTGCTGGACATGCACGATGCCAAGGACGCAAAGATACTGGTGCACCCGGAGGAGGACTGGAAGAGTCTCTGCGATGTGGGCGCTGACAACAGACGCAATCTCTGCGCCTCAGGCATTGAGAGCCATGGGGATCTGGAACAGGCATTTGCGGGCTGTACTCATGTGATAGAGCGGGTATACCACACCAAGGCCAACCAGCAGGCCATGATGGAAACCTTCCGGGCCTACACTCATCTGGATGTGTATGGAAGGCTGAATGTGGTGGCATCCACCCAGATTCCGTTCCATACCAGAAGAATCCTGGCCCATGCCCTGGATATACCCAAATCCAGGATTCGCGTCATCAAGCCCAGAATCGGAGGGGGCTTCGGGGCAAAACAGACGGTTGTGGCAGAGGTGTACCCTGCCATCGTGACCTGGAAAACAGGAAAGCCTGCCAAAATCATTTACAGCCGTTATGAGTCCCAGATTGCGTCCTCACCCCGCCATGAGATGGAGGTACGGGTGAAGCTGGGATGCGATGACAACGGTATACTGAAAGCCATGGATGTATATACATTGTCAAATACAGGGGCATACGGGGAACATGGACCCACCACAGTGGGGCTGTCCGGCCATAAATCCATTCCGCTGTACCACACGCCTGAGGCGTTCCGGTTCAGTTATGACGTGGTCTACACCAACCGGATGTCGGCCGGGGCATACCGCGGATACGGGGCAACCCAGGGAATCTTTGCCGTGGAATCAGCGGTCAGCGAGCTGGCGGCAGAGCTGGGCATGGACCCGGTGAAATTCAGGGAACTTAATATGGTCAAAGAAGGAGACGTGATGCCGGCCTATTACGGTGAGACAGCGGACAGCTGCGCTCTGGACCGCTGTGTGGCCAGGGTTAAGGACATGATAGGATGGGACGGAAAATACCCCAGACGCCAGGTAAGCGGTTCCAAGGTGCGCGGTGTGGGACTTGCCATGGCCATGCAGGGTTCCTCCATATCCGGGGTGGATGTGGCAGGCGCCACCATTAAGATAAACGACGACGGCTTTTACAACCTGATAATCGGTGCCGCCGACATGGGAACAGGCTGCGACACCACGCTGGCACAGGTGGCTGCCGAGTGTCTGGGCTGCGAGCTGGACGATATAGTGGTATTTGGGGCTGATACGGACATATCCCCCTATG
>PPYE01597763.1_pt1 | contig 13053 bp, 26 predicted proteins | sample 1559881 | NCBI WGS metagenome assembly PPYE01 (sample SAMN08240022, study PRJNA423297) | Human gut metagenome, whole genome shotgun sequencing project.
GTTTTCGATGCAATATCGAATGAGCTAATTCGTGAGCCATTACCAGAGCGCGTTCATGATTTTCCAGATCTTCATTTAAAAAGATACATTTGTGATTTTTTAAAAACATATAGCACCCGGCACGACTGCCAAGCGGTCCGGTCATTACTTCCACATTCAGATATTCTGCCAGCTCAAAAGGATTTCTGGTGCGATATTTATTTATGTAATATCGCACCAGCTTCTTTATATCTTTTCTCAATCCTTTCACCTACTTTTTGTTCTTATTTGGATTGTATTTTTCTTTATTGATTGGTTTCAGGCGTCGCATCATCAATTCAATTTGTCCAAGAAGCAATTCTGCATCTTCTTCCGGAATAGGCTCTCCATCGTAAGAGAGGGGACCATCAGAACCGTTCATGAGTTTGGAACGGATTGCTTCTATATCTTTGGCAATGTCACGATTGTCTTTTTCTGTTAATCCATTTTCATCAGTTCCAGTCAGCAAAAAATCTGTAGTCACATTAAAATAGTCAGCAATTTTTTGCAATCTTTCTGCAGAGGTCTGGCCATTACGCAATTTCCCAATAGATCCACGACCGAACCCTAATTCTTTTTCCAAAGCTGTAACAGCAATAGAGTGTTGCTTACACAACTTTTTTATATTTTCATATGTAGACATATTTCCTCCTTGAAAAATAGAAAAACTTCTACTTTCTACTTGACAATGTAGAAAATACGCTATATAATCCAAACATAAGTAGAAAATCTTCTACAAAATACAAAAAAAGTAGAAAATAAAATGTAATTAATTTGTGGTTGATTTGATTATAGAATATTTTCTATTATAAGTCAATTAAAAAGTAGAAGATTTTCTCTTTAATAATCAATATAGGAGGGGAAAAGGATGCTATATAAACGTATAGAAGAACTTTGCAAATCTAAAGGCATTACAGTAGGTAAACTGGAAAACGATTTGTCGTTTTCACATGCAATGATTAGAAAATGGAAATCTTCCAGTCCATCAGTAGAGAACCTTAAAAAAGTAGCAGATTATTTCGATATTACAGTAGATGAACTAATCAGTGAAGTGTAGGGGAAGTGAGTAGAAGATGTGGATAAGAAGAAAAACATTTGAATCATTAGAAAAAAGGCTGACCGTCGTTGAGGATGAACAGTCAGCCTTAAAAAAACTACATAGAAGAAAAAATGAAATCCGATGAGGAGCTAATCAACATCGTCAAACGAGTACGTGATGAAATATATTCATTCTATTCCAAAGATACAGCAGAGAAGGACACGGTGTAGAAGGGAGGGTGATAGACATGGCAGAACTTTTTATCAAAGCAGCAGGAATGTCTGAGGAAGAATCAGAAAAAATAATGAATGTGGCTAGAAGAATTAAAAGCAAACGTGAATACTTTGGCCAAGATCAACTTGATTATGAAGTAGAAATTAATCAGAAAAAACATGTGCCCCGTGAAAGATATCACAGGACACATAAGAATGAAAAAGGACTCACATGTAAAATTATACAGGACTAATTTGCTTAAAAAAAGCGATCCACTTTTGCAAGCAAATTGCGAAAACGTACAGCGGAATATTTCATAGCCTGTAAATCTTCTTTTGAATATATGGGTTTTACAGATTCTTCTTTAATGTATTCAAGAGAATGATTTAAGGCAGCACGAATAGTTTCAATTTCATTATAAGTGAAAAAGAAATGTGAGCACAGGTCATCGGGACGAAAATGTAATGACATATCAATGTCGTCAGTGGAATCAATAGCATATACGGTATCATGGTCAGTTACAAATTCGTCATGCGTTATCCGTTGTTGTCAAAGATTCTGAGAGGAATCCTGTTGACTGCTATTACTGCCGGATGTTGCATACCAGCAGCAATAGCAGGGATTGTAGTAGGAACTCATATTCTAATGCACTAAATCAATTGATGATAAAGATCTGTTCAGTGGAGAGAGGCGGAGAAGTGTTTGAAAAAATAAAACAGAGAAGACATGAAAAGTGGGAAAAAAAATTTGATCCAAAAGTAGCGGAAGAATTGTATGAAAAAGTCAAACGTATTTCGTCACCGCAAGAAGCAAGACAGGTTCATAGAGAAATGAAAGCAAACGGTATGGATGGTTTGCCAATCCCTGAGAGATACCCATACGTGCCGAGCATATTGAGTGGAATAGCTCTTGCGGTGGCGATAATATGTAAAATTACACGATAGTGTCTAAAAGAAATGCAGAACAATTGAGAGCACTATCGAGACAATTGAGAGCAACACAGGAATCCACCATTTATAGAATGTGGCTTTAAAAGTATATGCTATAGCACGACCTTCTGATGTGGTTCTGTATCCAACGGTTTGAAGTATACGTCGTGAGCCATTAGGCGTGTCAATAGGTTGTCGTTCTTTAATGGGTTCAACATATTTTTCCTTCAACAGAAAATCAAAGTCTTGTTTTTCGTGCCTGTAAAAGCAGCGGTATTAATATGCGGATTTCTGTTTATGGCACATAAAAGCCGGTATTGCTCAGATGAAATTAATGTATCAGCCATCAAAATTCTCCTTTCTTTGAGACTTGGATGCTGCAACACCCTGTGATTTCAGTATAGGAGAACACAACGAAAAAAGCAATTACAACAGAACGAGGTGGAAGGGAAATGAATATGGAAGTGGGGAAGCTGGAAATCCACAGAGATATCAAAAGTCGAACATTTGAAGTTATCTTAGACGGGACACTGATTAACGGAGTGAAAGCATATGAGCTTAAATCCTTGGAAGATGGAGAACCAGAACTTAAGCTCACACTCAACATATCAGATTTCGATGTTGAACTTATTTGAACAGAAAGGAATAAAAATGAGAGCAAAAACAGTGAATGTAATAATGACGGATACGTTTGAGGGAAAAGGAACACCGGAAGATCCAATGGGCACAATAAGACGATATTGGACGCTGGAGGGAGAGCTGATTGCAGAAAATCTTTACTTGGGTGAATGCGTGAAGCCAAAAATCAAACAGCGAAAAATACATAAGAATATTGAGGGGTTACGACAGGAGGAACATGGTCCGGAACAACTTGTGAACCAGATAGACAAGTTGATCATGGATGAGTACGAAAAAATAAGAGAGACTTCCGAAAACTATTCTGATTTGAAAGAAAGCTGTAAAAAGAGAAGCCGGGAAATTGGATATCGGCATTCAGAACTTGGTGGATATATAGATAGAAAATTTGCAGAGTTTGTAAAAGAAGATCTGAAAAATAAAAAAGTGGAGGACAGAGCATGAGAAAAGTCCTGCTTTTGGCAACACTATTCGCCATTCTGATTCTGAGCGGATGTACAAAAGTGGTTAGCACAGAGGAAAACCATGTGCAGGTAAAAATTGTGGACGAGTCATATGAACCGGAAGATGTATTGCAGATGTATACCGGAAATGGCTGGCAAACGATGATAGAGTCAGCGGAGTATAACATTTTTGTGGAATATGAAGGTGAGCAATACAGGATTAATGACAAAGATGCATATGAAAAGTATTCGGATAAAATTGGCGAATATACCAATGGAACGTTAAGAACAAAGAAATACGATGATGGATCAGAGCAATATGAAATTATCGGATTAGATTAAACAGCGGCAATAGCCGCTCCGGTGCCGGTAGTTCAGATGGTTAGAGCAACCGCCTCATAAGCGGTAAGTCGTGGGTTCAAGCCCCACCCGGCGCATTTTACATTAAAGGAAAGGAGCAATAGACATGGCAGATGAAAGAAAAAAGCGTATGGAAGAAGAACTGGCGAAACTTGGCATTTATACGGTAGATGATCTGAACGAAGCAATTAAAAAAGAGAAACCGTTAGATCTGTCGTTGATGCTTGGAAAACTGGATACTGTTCAGAACGCAGGATAAATGACCGTGCTGGTTCACTGTCCTGTAGTGGGGCATCAACCTAACTCACGATCCAATACAACACTTTGACATTAAAGACGGAATAATTCTCTTTTTTATAAAAGCGATGCCCCACTATAGGGCAGTGAAAGAAAGATACGGACATTTATGGGATGCAAAAAAGAAACAGACAAAATGAGGAAAGAGGTGAAATACAAGTGAAAACAATAATTGCAAAAGTGATGATTGCCTGTGGCGGTTTGATCACAGTCTTTGGAGGAATGGGATTAAATTCAGAAGGCGATGCAGGATTTATCCTGGCATTCAAGATCACGGCTGTTGGTCTGGCAATCGCAGGAGCAGGAGTAATTTTAAACAAATTAAAAGAGCGCGACACCCTGAGAAAGTACACGCGCTCACACTAACAGCATAGGTTAAAAACCTATGTCTGGAGTATATCAGACGAGGAGTGAAAAGTAAATGGAAAAAACAAAATTAAAATATATTGAAGAACAGTGTAACCAGATGCTTACCGGGTTATACAGACTGAGACACATTGATAAAAGTGAAGGTAGATTGCAGCTTTGTAGCATCATTATGGTTAAAAGCGGGATTGAGATTATTGCGGCAGCATTAAAACGACCTGTGAAAATTGTGAGCAAAGATCATGTGTATTTTAAAGAAGTAACCTGCAATGGAATACGTTTCAGTCAAATGGGATTTTATCCAAAATACATAAATAACTAAATATTTTCCACTGTCCTGTAGTCGGACGCTTTACAGCAACTGCAGACTACTACAGAACATAAACAGATACGTTTTGAAATTTCTCATAAAAATAAACCTTAAAATATAACAAGCGTCCGACTACAGGGCGGTGGAAGTATATGGTCCGGTCAGGTAAATCTTGCCCGGACATTAAAAAACCTTTTTTTCGGGACAAGCCGGGTAAAACCGGCATTCGTACCAGTATAAGTATATTAAAGTTAGGGAAATAGACATGTATAACCGGGAAAGATGGATTTTTTTGAATTCAATAGAAACTGAATGCAAGTATGCCGGGAAGTATGGGGCAAAGGGTGAAAAGAGAGCCAAACGGAAAAAGCCAACACCGGAACAGGTGGCAAAACAGAACCAGATCAATAAAGAGAACCGGATCAGAAGACTCATCAAAGCGAATTTCTATCCAGCCGATCTATGGGTAACGTTGAAATATCCAAAGGGAACAAGAAAACCATTTGAAGAAGTCAGAAAAGACATGAACAGCTTCCTTGGAAAACTCCGGTATCGATACAGAAAGATTGGGAATGAGCTGAAATACATCTATCGGATAGAAATCGGGAAACGTGGAGGTATCCATGTACATATTCTGGTGAATCGAACATCTTGTTCGAAAGGAACTGATGTACTGATCACCGAGTGCTGGACGGAGGGATTTACACATTTCACACCGATCAGAGAAGCGGGCGGGTATAAAGATCTGGCTGAGTACATTGCAAAACCGGTTCCAGAAGAACAGAAAGAACATGAAGCCGCAGAACAGGCGAAGGCATATCATCCGTCCAGAAACCTGATCAGACCAAAACCGGAGAGAAAGACATTCTTCCGGTGGACGATGAGAAAACTCCTGGAGGACGGACCGAAACCAACACCGGGGTTTTATATTGTGAAAGAGTCAATTGCGTCCGGAATAAATAAATTCACAGGGATGTCATACCTGCGCTATACAGAACAGAGAATTAAAGAGGTGAAACGAGAATGAATCTAAAAAATGCAAAGAGGTCAGAGGACACGGAGCAGATTGCAGTCGTCTACTGGGCGATGTATAACGCTGCACAGTATCCGGAACTAAAATGGTTACACCATGTTCCTAATGGTGGCAGGAGAAATAAACAGGAAGCGGTGAAACTTAAACAGATGGGAGTAAAAGCCGGTGTATCTGATCTGTGCCTTCCGTACCCGAAAGGGAAGTATTGCGGTCTGTACATCGAGATGAAATACGGACAGGGACGGCATCAGGAATCACAGAAAGAATTTTTGACGGATATGGCAGAAGCAGGACACTATGTTGCTACCTGCTATACAGCGGAGGATGCAATTCAGGTACTTACGGAATACTGTAGTCTGCCAAAGGCTACAGAACTGAAATTATCACCAATTGCAGAACCGGTGAAACTGATGCCATATCAGAAAATGAAAGAAGCGAATAACAGCATCTGGAAAGAGGGAACAGTCACACAACCTAAATGGAGGTAGTTATGGAATACAAAAACATGGAAGATCCTGAACAGAGACGTAAGGAGATACATCGTTTCTATGATCTGTTCCTGCCAGCACAGAAAAAGTATGGACTGACAGCATCATGCAGGACATCATTATTCCACGATAGCTCTATCCGGATCTGGCAGGGCGAAGGAAAAGACAAGCAGTTGATTATAAAGGTGGAAAATGCCAGTGAAGCAAGGTGCTACGCTTTGGCAGCAGAAGACCTGCGACATTGGATGAGCAAAAAGAAAGAACAGAATATTAAGATGCTAAAGGTATGTTGATATAAAAATGAAAAAAGGAGCAGATCATCATGAAGATTATTGCGGTAATGAACCAGAAAGGCGGAGTTGGAAAGACAATGACATCGGCAGCGATCGCTTATATTCTGGGAGAAGAAATGAAAAAGAGAGTATTAATCGCTGATGCAGATCAGCAAGGGAACGTGTCTATGTTATATGGAGCGTATGATCCGGAGGGGGTAGGAATGCCGGAACTTCTGGAAGCACATCAGGCAGCAGGAGGGACATACTCTACGAAAGAACTGATCCAACAGACAACATATTCTAACATTCAGATCATTCCAGCAAATGGGTATCTGATGCGTACTAATGCGGAACTGCTTCTGGTAGAACGGGAAGACCAGATTTTGCGTTTTTCAGCGGCTATGAATGAGGTACGGACAGAATACGATTACTGTATCGTGGATTGCGGATTGCTGCTTGATATGACAGTGATGAACGTACTGGCGGCAGCAGATCTGGTAATTGTTCCGGCTAAGATCGGCGGGTTTGAAATCGGTGCGATCAATAACATGGTCGAGCAGCTGGAAACCTTCCGAGACTTCAATGAGGATATCCGGATGAAGGTATTGTTGACGATGAAACAGAAAAATAAAACTACGCTGCAGGTAGAAAGCTGGATGAGAGACAAGGAAAGTTATGAATGTTTTGAGACAGCAGTGCGCCGGTCTGTTGTGGCAGAAAAATCAACGATGGAGAGAGCACCATTGCCAGCGTTCTCACGAAATTGCGCAGCTACAAAAGACTACCGGGCAGTGTGCCAGGAATTGATAAAAGAATTGTAAGAAAGACGAGGAAACAGAAATGAAAATCATATTAATTGCAGTATTGATAATTTTATTCATAGGGACCATTAAAAGTATTCCTGTTAATTTTTCAAAAAAAGTATTTGAGAGAAAGCAAAAAGAACGGATGAAAGAACTAGAAAGCCAGAGAGAGAATGCGAATGAATGGGCTATAGCTACGAGTGTTGGATTTGTCTTTTGGCTTATTCAAATGGTTGTGTACACAAAAATAGGGATGGAATTCAAAGAACATACGGATATCTTGATTTTATCCATTTTACAAATAGTGATGTGCATTTATGGCGTTTTGCGTTGCCCGGAGGAAACCAAAAAAATATATCTTGGAATCGGTGTACAGTATAGGCGGTTTTGGCAGATATTAGAAACAGTTCTGAATATGGTTTATTATCCACTGGCAATTTACTGGATGATAAAGAGTTTTTAAGGAGATAGAAATGACACTTAAATCAGACGAAGCAAGATTTGAGATTAAAAGAGAAAATGGGAAAAAAAGTGGCAATCGTGCAGGATGGACTAACAGGGATGATGATTAAATTTATTTTAGAAGAAAAGGACGGAGATAAAAATGGCATGGAATGCAATGGATGCGTTGAACAGGAACACACAGGCAGCAGTCACTGATGAAAGACCAAAAGCCAGATTCAGGGTTCGGGATATCAACATTAAAAAGATGTATAGCAATGATGCAAATTTCTACAGTATGCAGGACGTTGAACAGCTGGCACAGAAGATCTATGCAGTAGGTCTGCTGGAAAATCTGACAGTGGTACATGATCCATGCGATAGAGGAGAGTACCGGATCATTGCCGGGGAACGAAGATGGAAAGCATTGAACCTGCTTGTGGAGCGTGGATATAAGGAATTTGAGATTGCTTCGTGCCAGGTAAAGACACCAGCGGAAGAACATGAGGAAATGGTGCAGCTTATTGTGGCGAATGCATACAGAAATAAGACAGTTAAGGATATTCTGGAGGAAGAACAAAAACTGAAAGAGACGCTCCAGTACATGAAAAAGAATAAAATCCCTCTGCAGGGCTATCAACTTGATAGTGGCAGGCTTCGGGACGTTATTTCCAACATGCTGAACCTGCCAGCGACCAAGATTGCACAGATCGAAAGTATTAATAAGCGGTTACTTCCGGAGTTCACGGAAGAACTGAAAAACGGTGATCTCACATTTTCCGCTGCATATGAATTGAGCGGATTGCAGGAGGAAGGCCAGAAGGTGTTGTTGAACCAGTACAAAGAGAATGGGTTGACGTTCAAAGAAGTGAAAGAAGTTAAACGGCAGCAGGAAGAAAAGGCAGCAGCGGAACAGATTACAGGGCAGATGACAATCAATGAGGTATGTGATCCAGTAGATGATACAATTCTGAAATCTGAGAAAACGATAGAACCTGCACAAGAAACAGAAAACGAAGAACAGGAAAAAACACCGGATGTCCCGGTATATATGAACAATATGGAGAAAACGAAGCCAGAAAAGCCTGTAGAAATTGAAAAACAGGGGAATGGTGTCGCGAATCAGCAGCAGAGAACCAGAAAAATTGATGAAAATAGGATAGAAAGTGTGGAAATCAGAGTGGGAACAGAAAAAAACGAAGCAAAAGAATATGCACAAAAATTCAGGGAACTGGCAGACATCATGGATGAAATTGGCAGATTAGATGAAAGTGAAAACATTGAATCAGAAGATGTGATAGAAGAATATGAAAACCTGTTTAACAAATTTAGAGAAAAAGTGAACGAGATCAGAAAAGTGTGGCAGTCACAGAAAGGGACAAAATGAAACTGAGCAGAGAAGAAATAGCAAGGAGACAGGGCATGGAATATGCCATGAAAATTGCAAAGGAAAAAGGTATTGAGGGACTTGAACAGGAAATAAAACGGAGAGGTCGCACAGTGGCACCGTGTCTGGTTCCTCAGAAAGAAATGGATGAGTTCACGCTGAAAGTTAAACAGAACGCTACCGGAGTAGTGACGGCACTGTCAGAAATGGTATTGAGGGACAAGTTCGGATTTGGAACAACGCGGATGAACCGTTTCAAGGATTATATCAATGAACTGGCAGACAGCATCGAAAAAGATTATCTGACCGTGGATGATGTGATCAGCACGATCAGAAATGAGACTGGTATAGATCTGGAATTTTCAAGGAATGATTCGGACGTAATTGTAAAAGGTGGAAAAAATGTACAAGGACATGGTATGGCTGGCAGAAATGGCAAAAGGGTTCCGCGAGGCGGCAAACGTTATTGATGAGATCATAGAGATAAAAATGACGATTAATGCCAACGGAAATGCCACAAAGAAAGATGTCCGCCGGTTGAGCGAACTGATGAAAAAATACGAAGAAATATTGACGCGGGAAAAGGAGTGGTAAGGATGAATAAGGTTGTATTAATGGGACGTACTACCAGAGATGTGGAAGTACGGTATTCTGGTGAGATTGCTGTGGCAAGAATGACGCTGGCAGTAGATAGACGAATCAAAAAAGAACCAGAGGGACAGCAGGCAGATTTTGTGTCTTGCGTAGCTTTTGGAAAGACAGCTGAATTTTTGAGTAAATATGGCATTAAGGGAACGAAGTTCGCCATATCTGGAAGAATCCAGACAGGAAGCTACACGAACCGCGATGGTGTGAAAGTATATACTACCGATGTTGTAATCGAAGAAGTGGAATTTGCAGAAAGTAAAGGGGCAGCAGAAAACCATAAGGCAGCAGAACCAAAACCTGTCAGCACGGATGAGAATGGATTTATGAATATACCGGACGGGATAGATGAAGAACTGCCTTTTTCATAAAAGCACAGAGAGGAGGGGATATAGTGTCATTGAAACAGGTTATTGATGAGATTGTAAAGAAAATCAGAAAAACAGAGTCGGAGAGACAATCAGAAGATCTGGAAAACGCGAAAGAACAGAGCGGGAAAACTGAACCGGATAGAAGCAGCACATCACCTGCGGTTGTGCAGGTGGAAAAACCAGATAGACGGGTTGTACCTACTGTAGCACAGCTCAAGAATAACAACTGGCGCAAAATGCATGGTATACCGATGAAAAGAGATTGCGCAATAAACAAGACCAGAAAAATGACGATAGAAAAAATGTGTCAGATTCTGACACAAAGATATCCAACGTTTGCGGAAGCGTTGGCACCGTTATATATGGAGATATGGGTGGCATTAAAAAATGGCAAACAGGTGATAACGGTCGAAAAAGATAAAACAGGTCAATATGTCCGGATAGATACCTGTTTTATATTTGACGCTGGTTTGGAAACAATGGTGTTTAGATGTGACCAGAACGGAGAAGTAAAAAACTGGGAAGAACTGGATGAAATGCATTATGGAAATGTAACCGAGGCAACAGAGGGACATATAAGAATGTGGGAGAAGTGGACGTATAAAGGAGAAAAAGGTGTCAAGGTTGTGCTTGGATAAATCTTGGATGAATTAAGACAAGGTGGAAAGGAAAAACAATGGAAAATAATGATTTTATGAACAAACGTTTGACAAAGGATGCCGGGGAAGCGTTTTCACCGGCAAGATACGGCTTAAAAAGCAGGAATGATGCCATTATAAGCCCATACAAAACATACGAACTGTTTTACGAAATTACCTTTAAGGTAATACAGAAATTGGGAGCGTATGAAGATATCGGGACACCAGAGGAATGTTTGGAAGCAATGCGGACAGCCAGAGCGTGTCAGGCGCAGTATATAGATAATATTGGTGATCCGCTGGAACCGTTGAAAATCAGTAGTGCGCTAAAGAGTGAACTGTTAAAGCTGCAATTTAGAAAAGCAGAGAAGCCGGAAAGTATTAGTACGTTGGATTACACAGTTATTGCAGCATTGAAGGAAGCACTGGAAAAGAGGGTGGAAAGAGATGAAAAATAATTGGATAGATATCAATGACAGACTTCCGGATCCGGGAGAATATGTGCTGGTGTCGTTTGAAAACGTTACACTTCCAGATATTGGAAGATATGAAATAGATAGTGAGGGATCCGGAGCATTTTATCCGGGAGATGAAGATACAAGTTATGCAAGCTTTGGGATATTTGTCAACGCATGGATGCCACTGCCAGAAATATACAGGAGAGAGGAATAGATGATGATTATTAAATCTGTAAAATTAGAGAACTGGGCGAAGAGCCAGAAGAGAGTAACTATTGGAAGAATCAGAAAAGAGTTTAACGTCAATGAAGAAGTGGCGCAGGATTATTACGATTATCTGAAAAGTGCCGGTATCGTTGGAAGAATGGGGTATGTGAAAGATGCCAAGTAAAGTAGTAAGTTATGAATGCTGTATATGCAAATGCCGATATACAGACTGGGAAGAAGCAAAGGAATGCGAAAAGATACATAAAATACCAGTTCTTGTTGCGGATCCAATCTATAAAAAATCTCCGTGTAAACGTGTAAGAGAGTATCCAGAAGCAGTGCTTGTAACTTTTAATGACGATGAAGTACTACCGTATTACAGAAGATAATGAGGTGGAATATGAAAAAGACTGATGAACAGCTGCGGCAGGAAGTAGCGGAGATCCGGAGGTTTGTAAGCGGGGATTCCAGAGATGTGGCAATGAAGCCAATTCTAAAAACAGGAAAATCCATTATACATTGCAATAAAGGCAACCAACCGCATGAGTGGAAAGTTGAAAAATGGCAGGACTGGTGTTGTCCTGTGTGCGGATGGTTTGTGGGACAAAGATATAATGCGATGCAGGATAAGCACCATGATCAGAGAAAATGTAATTATTGTAATGAGTGCGGACAAAAGATTGATTGGAGTGATGTGAAATGACAAATAGAGAAAAATTTGCGGAACAGATATTAGATATTGCATGCATGGGATTTTCAATAGCTGTTATTGAAAAAACAATGATGCCAGTGGCATGTACAGTTATCCCTTGCTATGAGTGTAAATTTAATGGAACTACCCCTTGCGAAAGACTTCGAAAACAGTGGTGTGATTCAGAATACGTCGAACCATCTATTGATTGGAGCAAAGTGCCAGTTGATACACCGATTCTGGTTAGAGATAACGAAAACAATAAATGGACTCGTAGATATTTTGCTAAATATGAAAACGGACAAGTGTATGCGTGGGGTAGTGGAGTTACTTCATGGAGTGCATGTGGAAGTTACGATGTAACTCCATGGAAATATGCAAAACTGGCAGAGGAGAGTGAACAACGATGAACGAAAGATTTTTGATGAAAGCAAAACATATTAAAACAGGTAACTGGATAGAGGGATATTATTACAAAATGGCTGAAACAACATATTGTCCGATTGAAGATGTACCGTCAATTCCAGTGCATCATTACATCCTGTATGAAACAATGACGGATTGGGGACTGCCAGACAGAATGTTGCAGTATGAAGTTGATCCAGATACACTTTGCCAGTGTACTGGTATTAAGGACAAGAATGGAAAGATGATTTTCGAGAATGATATCCTTGTGGGTCATGGTAACAATAAGGATCTAGTAAAAATCGTATTTGGAGAGTTCAATGTAGTCAGCATGGAGACACTCAAGGCAATTGACAGGGTTATAGGATGGCATTATGAGGTTATTCCGACTGATGGATTGAGTAAATGCGAACCATTTAACTTATCAATGCCATTCACAGATATGTATGTCAGTGAATGTGAGTTTGAATTTGTGGGAAATATTTTTGACAATCCTTGATTACCTGGCATCCATGGGAGGAAATCCAGAATGGAGCCTGTCATATCTTAGATGGCAGCAGCTAAGAGGTGAGATACAGATAAGTGGCAGCAGGGCAGAGC
>PPYE01412220.1_pt1 | contig 13052 bp, 9 predicted proteins | sample 1559881 | NCBI WGS metagenome assembly PPYE01 (sample SAMN08240022, study PRJNA423297) | Human gut metagenome, whole genome shotgun sequencing project.
TCAAATAGTGGAGAGGTACAACATTTTTTCATAACTTGTTTGTGCCTTGAGCGAAGCGAAAGGAATGACAAAAATGATGGCAAGGCGGAAGAAAATACCGGAATGGCACGGACTGAAACAGAGGATCCGAATGCAGGCAAGCAGGTTGAAACAGAAATGGACAAACGGATTTCCGCTCTTCCATATCAATTTGTCAGGACATATGGAATCATTCAATCGGAACATCCGGTCTATGAATTGGAATCTGTCATTGAATCTAAGATACCCCAGAAAGAAAAGTCATTGGCTTTGACATCTGTTATCTGTCAAAATCAGGAGCTGATAGTAAATATTGTCATGGATGATTATTCCCAGGTCCGGAAAAACGCGGCTGGCGGGGATGTATCAGGGGACAGTGTATACCAAACGCCGGGGGATGAGAACATGGCTGTTTCCGGGCGGTATCAAAACCAGCTTTGGGTGTCGGGGGATGGCTTGTTTTTGACAGGACCTGGCATTCCGGAATCTGGAATAAAGCCCCAGGAATCGGTGTATGTTTCCTATCCCGACTATTTAGATGCATATGGACATATGCGTTATTTCATTGAAGCCAGGTTTGAGATTCCATCTGTTTCAGGACATGAAAATGCATTGGCCGGATATGCGCTCCGGATTCTCGATTTTGAAGAGCCGCTGGAATTTGCCATGAAGCGTGCGTCTGAATATGGGACGTTGGAAGAATTAGTGTCGGAGGAGCGTGGAAGTATGGATACCCATGACGGTATTTCCATTATAAGCATAGGTGAAAAGGTTAACGAAGGGATTTTGATATCCTGGTATGTGTACAGTGAAAGAGAAGAAAGGCAGGTAAGCATTACTTACAAGCCGCCATACCAGGAGATAGATTTGCCAACCATCTCCGATAAAGAGGGAGAATATCCAATAAAGCAATTACCTGCCAATCCCTATTGGGATAATATAGGGCGGTACAGGCTGTCGGATGTACAACGGCATGGGCGGCGTTACTCATGCCTGTTTGATGTTCCCCGGAATGAACCGAGTGGGTCTTATCGCATAAATATTCCTGGAATCACATTTTTGAACCGCGAAGAATCCCCTCATGTTACGCTGGATATCCCGGATGATCATGAAACATTGAACGTTGATATCCCGTGGAAGGAAGGCTCCGTACGTATATTGGGCATTACCAGGATGGAGCCGCAGCCAGTGTCAATAACAGATGGGAAAGGGAAAGAAACAGTAAGGGAGCGGCCGGCAGTATATATTGATGTGGAAGCAGTGCATGAAGATAAGGAGCTTGCATTAAGGGGGCTGATCTGCCAGAGGAAGTTAAAATGGTCCGGGTGGGAGCATGAGCGGTATGACTTTGATGGAAATGGCAGCCTGAGCGGTTTCCGCATCTTTTACGAGGATGGGGACAGCTCAGTTACCCTCAAATTCAATGGGGCGGCATTTTACTGGAACCAGCCCTTTGTGATGGAAGTTCCATTAGGAAAATAGGAGACGGCATTATGTATGATGACAAAACGCCAGATTGGAGGACGCTGAAAGCAAAATGGAGAGTTGAATTCAAAGTATCCAGGCGGTTTTAAAGCGCATTATAAGAGGATTATTGGGACGACTGCATGATATGAAGGGAATTTGCCGGACTGTCATCAATGCTGTTCATCAGAGCAAATGTGATAACATGGAGGTAAGGGATACGATGCGGATTGCGGCAATGGTTTTCATGCTGATTATACTGGTTGGTTTATTCATCAATGCGGAAAGACAGATTTATAAATGGCTTGCGATGATTTTTCAAGGTTTGAACCGGCCCGTATCCGGCATGGTTTTTGGTCTGCTGGTCTTGACAATTCTGGCGGTGTTTGTTGTCAGCCGGATACCAGGCATGGGGGCCTATGGGATCTTGTTCCTGATTGACCATTATGCACTGGGTTTTTTGGCCTATGTGGTAATCATTACCAATGCAGTAAGCCTTCTCCTATTTGCCCTAAGGCTTACCCATCTGATTCAATTCCCGGTATCCCGCAGTGTACGTCTTGTGTCCGCAGCACTGTCCATGCTGCTGGCAGTAGGACTTACGGTCTTTGGTGCGGTTCATGCTGCCAATATCCAGATACGCCGGTATCATGTCCGGCTTGGGCAGGAACAGGCTGGCATGGAGACAATACGTCTTGTCTTACTCAGTGATATACATCTGGGCTATGTGATTGAGGAAAAGCATCTTGCCAAGATAGTTTCGGCTGTCAATGCACTTAAACCAGATATTATCTGCATTGCCGGAGATATTTTTGACGGCGATATCACTTCATTGGCGAATCCTGGAAAACTGATGGGATTGTTCGGGAAAATGGAATCAGAATACGGCGTGTACGCATGTCTTGGCAATCATGATGCGGGAGATGGTTACCAGCAGATGCTGGATTTTCTGGATGGGGCGGGCGTCCGCGTGCTGATGGATGAGGCGGTGGTGATTGACCGGAGGTTTGTGCTGGCCGGGCGAAGGGATTCATCTCCCATCGGTGCCCACGGTGATACCCGCAGGAAGCTGGAAGTACTGCCTGATGCCGGACCCCTTCCTGTAATTGTATTGGACCACCAACCAGGTAATCTGGATGAGTATGGCAGTGAAACAGACCTGATTCTATGCGGTCACACCCACCAGGGCCAGATGTTCCCGTTTAACCTTATTACAAATGCTGTTTTCGATGTGGACTATGGGTATTACAGGGCCAATGCAACAGCAACCCAGGTAATTGTCACCTCTGGCGCAGGAACATGGGGGCCTCCCCTGCGGGTTGCAACTGACAATGAAATTGCAGAGATAGACTTGCTGGTTCCGCATTTGGAATCGGAACAGGAATAAAGGGACTGGATGGATCATTCCATCTGTACGCCCTACTTCGCGGCATATTTGGTCCCAATTCGGTCAACGTAGCCCGCTACGTCTCCCTCATTGGGACCAAATCTCCCACAAAGTGGGACACACAGCTGACGGAAAGCAATTTTCTAACACCTTAACACATGCATATGGGGAAAGGGCGCTGCATACCATGGCCTGCAGCGCCCCATTCTTATCCGGATACGCCCGGCGGCGTACATTTTCCTGTCATATCCTCACTGCTGGTACGGCCCTGGCTGCATATCAAACTCCGGATTAAACGCATAGAAATTCCGGCTGTCCAGTTTTTCCTGGGTAATTCGCAGGCATTCGCCAAAACGCTGGTAATGGACCACTTCACGTTCCCTCAGGAACTTAATTGGCTCACATACATCATAATCCTTCACAACCCTCAGGATGTTGTCATAAGTGCTTCTGGCTTTCTGCTCTGCGGCCAGATCCTCGTGAAGGTCGGTGATTACATCTCCTTTGGATTGGAATTCACAGGCATTAAAGGGTATGCCTGCGGCTGCCTGCGGCCAGATACCTGTGCCGTGGTCAATATAATAAGGCCCAAATCCCTGCTCTACCAGCTGGTCGGCGGTCAGGTTCTTAGTTAGCTGATGCACGATGGCTGCAATGATTTCCATATGTGCCAGTTCTTCGGTACCGATATCCGTTAAGGCGGCCTTGCATTCTTTATATGGCATTGTATATCGTTGGGAGAGATAACGCATGGATGCGCTGATTTCACCGTCAGGTCCTCCATATTGGCTCATGATGAACTTGGCCAGCCTTGCGTTTGGTTCCTTGATATTAACAGGAAACTCCAGTCTTTTTTCATATATCCACATGTATCAGCATCCTCCTTCCCATGGCCATGGACCATTGACCCAGGTCCAATATTGTGTATCCCTGCTGTCAGAAGCCCTTAGAGGGCCAAATTGTGCTTCGTAATCAGCTAAGGCCCGGCGGTATGCCTCAGCCATCTGGTTGTGGTAGTTGATTGCAGCCGCATCACAGGGATGGGTATCAAGATAAAGGTTGGAATCAACAACGGCAAATCCTGTTTCATTTACCTGCTTCAGCATCATTTCCCGTAAATTGTTAAAATCGTAATTCATTATATGCCACACCTCCCGCAATGAAATGGAAGATCCAGTTCAGGGAAAATGGTTCCCTGTACCAGACCCTGTTCCGGGACATAAGTGGGCTGCCACTGCTGCCAGGGCACGAATGCCATTGCAACCGGATAATGAATCATATCCGTACAATGGGATTGGCAGCAGGAGGGGCAGCCGGATTGGCCACAAGGACAGCCAGAAGCCTGTCCCTGGTCACAATTGCAGCATTCTCTGCTTATATCAGTGCATAAATCCATAGATAGACACTCCTTTCAATATTTATTCCCAATATCATTTTATGTGACAGGATGATTTTTGTGACAACCCTGGTCTGAGCCTATCTTTTAGTTAGGAATGTATTGTGTTCCTGTCTTTCACGGTGTAAATTGGATTATAAGTATATGAAAAGAATACAGGATTTCAAAAGTGTGTTGGATGAGATTATCTGAATGGGGACAGGGTGGTTGGAAATCATGGGAATTGCGGGGGTATCAGTGGTTTCAGCGTTTAGGGACATTAGGCGTATATCCATTTTGATACAGAGAATAAAATTTTGAAAATAGGGCGGATTATATCTGATATGCAGTGCATGTGAAAAAGGAGGGTGAATTGGCGGGTATCATGGAGGACGTAACGGTTCCATAAAGAGAGATGGATTTGGAAATCATACTGGAGTGCAGACGCATAAAATAGACGGGAAGATGCTGGATTGGCTTTTATTTTGCGAAAAAGTTTTATATAATAATATACAGGATGGAGTTATTGTTTTATTGGGGATAGAAGAGTTGGGGCGTGCAGATGGCGGGAATGAATTTTCAAACATACCCTAGGGGCAAATGATGGTGCGGATCATGAGCACACATAAAATTCCTAGGGGATTCGCACCTAAAAAGCAGGGTGGAAGTCAGGGGAGCCTTCTTGGAACTAGAGTTTGTTAATTAAATATATATGCATTGTATATGATTATGTCTGTTAGAATGTGGTTTTTGTTGGGTATTATTGCTGTCACAGCCTGCGAGGGCTGTGTGGATTGAAATTCCTTTAAAACTCCAAGCCGATAAAGCATGGAGTGTCACAGCCTGCGAGGGCTGTGTGGATTGAAATGGCTGTATGACCATGGCAGGTACATAGGGCAGTAGTCACAGCCTGCGAGGGCTGTGTGGATTGAAATCTGGTCTGTTCCGGCTCCTGCGCTATATCATCCTGGTCACAGCCTGCGAGGGCTGTGTGGATTGAAATATCCGGTATCGTTAATCTATCCACGTTCATTCCTCGTCACAGCCTGCGAGGGCTGTGTGGATTGAAATACTGTCGCCCCCTTTGCCGTGACCCATCCGTTTTTGTCACAGCCTGCGAGGGCTGTGTGGATTGAAATCTTATTGCCTTCACGATTCCCTGGTCCGTTGTATTGTCACAGCCTGCGAGGGCTGTGTGGATTGAAATCTGCGTTCCACGCTGGCCGCCTCCACATACATGTGTCACAGCCTGCGAGGGCTGTGTGGATTGAAATCTTTCCATCGGCCTTCAGTCTGAGGCCCTGGAAGTCACAGCCTGCGAGGGCTGTGTGGATTGAAATCTGTCCCCATAGACCCATGGCAGCTGCTATATTTGTCACAGCCTGCGAGGGCTGTGTGGATTGAAATTCCAATATTTTTAGTGGGGTTATGGCTGGTGATAGTCACAGCCTGCGAGGGCTGTGTGGATTGAAATCTGATAACGGTTGAGGCCGCTGACGCAGACAGTTAGTCACAGCCTGCGAGGGCTGTGTGGATTGAAATTGGGGCATTCTGGTGCGTCAGTACAAGGGTGCATGGTCACAGCCTGCGAGGGCTGTGTGGATTGAAATCTATGTGGCTTGCAACCTTCTTCTGCGCATCTGAGGCGTCACAGCCTGCGAGGGCTGTGTGGATTGAAATTTTGGCCTTGCACTGCTTATCAATGGAGCAGCATGGTCACAGCCTGCGAGGGCTGTGTGGATTGAAATGATTATTGAAGCTTGAATTAACTACGCCGCATGGGTCACAGCCTGCGAGGGCTGTGTGGATTGAAATATTACAAAGAACAATCTCTTTGAAGTTGTTAATGAGTCACAGCCTGCGAGGGCTGTGTGGATTGAAATGTGGATAAGTCAGGACGAAAATGGTCTTTGCAGGGTCACAGCCTGCGAGGGCTGTGTGGATTGAAATTATCCCTTCTGTATATGTTGGCGGGTCTGTGATGTCACAGCCTGCGAGGGCTGTGTGGATTGAAATTCGGTCATGGACCCCACGGAGGTTGCGGACATTAGTCACAGCCTGCGAGGGCTGTGTGGATTGAAATAACTGGCTCAGGTGGGCCCCGTCATTTTTGTCAATGTCACAGCCTGCGAGGGCTGTGTGGATTGAAATATGTTGATGTCTCCATGTATATTCCCGGCTACAATAGTCACAGCCTGCGAGGGCTGTGTGGATTGAAATTTTAAGTATCGCAATCCATATAAGCTCTTTATGGGTCACAGCCTGCGAGGGCTGTGTGGATTGAAATATCATCACCTCATTCCATTTTTCCGCACATAGCTGTCACAGCCTGCGAGGGCTGTGTGGATTGAAATTAGTTGATGCCCATAAGTGCAACCTTACCCGATACGTCACAGCCTGCGAGGGCTGTGTGGATTGAAATCTCCCGGATGTCTGTATCTTGCCCACAGCTGTGCCGTCACAGCCTGCGAGGGCTGTGTGGATTGAAAGTAAGCGCCAAATATTCCTACGGATTTCCTAATCCACAGGATTCCTCTATAATTGTAGCTGTTAGATACTTGGACTATTAGCAGGACGTGGTCCCTATTGACATTGTTTCGGAGCGCCTTCCGGAACAGCATACAGCATCACAGATGCAGCAAATGTACCTTGACAATTCACATACGATTGAAGTGATCATGAAGGATGTCAGAATTCACATCAGCAACGATGTTGATCCTGTCCTGCTCACCAGGACTCTCCGTCTGATTCGGGAGATTTCATGTTAGGCGATATTTCCGGCGTCGAAAAGATTTACATTGTCTGCGGTTATACGGACATGCGCAAATCAATTGATGGTCTCTGTGCCATGATTGAAGACCAGCTTAAGATGGACCCGGCGTCCAGTTCCCTCTTCCTTTTCTGTGGGAGAAGACGGGACAGAATCAAAGCTTTATTCCACGAACCGGATGGCTTCGTACTCATCTATAAGCGATTGTCGGTCCGCGGCGGTTATCAATGGCCAAGGAAGCAGTCGGAAGTCCGGAACCTTTCCTGGCGGGAGTTTGACTGGTTGATGTCCGGGATTGATATCGACCAGCCCAAAGCACTGAAACCAGAGTAAAAAGTGCCTGGATCCCAGCAAAAATCCTGCACAGAAAAATGGCGGATTTCCTTATAAATTCAGCATTTTTCAATCCTCGTTTTCCTTTAGGAATGATTGGGTTTATGGTATGATAAGGGTATCAAATCCAAGGAGAGAATCATGGCTTCCAGTGCAAAAGATATCCAGCTCAGAGAATCAAAGGACACCATATCACAACTGAAAACGATGCTCGCTGAGCAGACTGAGCTGATCAAATCTCTCCGTCTTATGATTGATGAAAAGTCCAGTCATGAAAAAGCACTTCAGGAACAGGTGGACTACCTGACCAAAAAGCTTTTTGGCTCCTCCAGCGAAAAAAGATCCGATGACGTCCCTGGACAGCAGAATCTTTTTGATGAAGCGGAAGTGGAACAGGATGCCTCCCTGTTGGAAGAAGAGACCGTAATCCGGGAACATATCCGCAAGAAAAAAGCTACCCATGAAGATCTCTTTAAAGGTCTGCAGGTTGAAAAGGTGATCATTCCTCTGCCGGAAGAAGACCAGATCTGTCCGGTTTGCGGCACACAGATGGTTCTTATCGGCGAAGAGTATGTCCGCCGTGAACTGGAATTCATTCCAGCCACATGCAAAGTGATTGAATACTACAGTCAGAGCTATGGCTGTCCATCCTGCAAGGAAGGGCTTGGTGATACTGAAACAGCTGTGGTCGTAAAATCACGGGTTCCGGGAGGACTGGTAGGGAAGGGGCCTGCTTCGGCCTCCACGGTTGCATGGACAATGTATCAAAAGTATGGCAACGGACTTCCCCTGAACCGGCAGGAAAAAGACTGGAAACAGTATGGAGCCCGGATCAGCCGGACGACACTTGCCAACTGGATCATCTATTGCTCACAGCATTACTTTCAGCCAATGTATGATTACTTTCATCGGGAACTGCTCAGGCGCAGCTTCGCTATGGCAGATGAAACCCGAGTCCAGGTGCTGAAAGAAGAAGGCCGCCGGGCTCAGAGCCAGTCCTTTATGTGGCTGTTCCGCAGCGGAGAGGACAGTCTCCCGGCAATCGTTCTGTATGGGTATTCCCCAACCAGAAGCGGAAGCCATGCAAAGGAGTTCCTGGAAGGCTATCGTGGATATCTGGAAACCGACGGCTATCAGGGTTATAACGGACTGCCGGATATCAAGCGGTGTTCCTGCTGGGCCCACATCCGCCGATACTTTATCGACGCGGTCCCTAAGGGAAAGCAGTATGACTACAGCCAGCCGGCGGTACAGGGAGTCCAGTACTGTAACCGTCTGTTTGCAATCGAGGACTCCATTAACAAAAAATATCCTGATGATTATGAAAAGCGGAAGCAGCTGCGTCTCGAGAAGGAAAAACCTGTTCTGGAGGCTTTCTGGTCGTGGCTGGATCAGCAGAAGCCAACCCGGAATACACGCATGGACAAGGCAGTGAATTATGTCCTTAACCGCCGGGATACAGCAGAAACGTATCTTGAGGATGGACGCTGTAGCTTTACGAACAATCTCAGCGAGAATGCGATCCGTCCGTTTGCGGTTGGTCGGAAGAACTGGCTGTTCAGCGATTCTGTCGCTGGCGCCAATGCCAGTGCAGTGGTGTACACGATAGTTGAGATGGCAAAGGCACATGACCTGAACATTTATGGTTACCTGAAATTTCTGTTGGAGCATCGGCCAACGAAAGAAATGACCGATGAGCAACTCGCGGAGCTGGCACCTTGGAGTGAAAAACTCCAGTCTATCAAAAATCGCATGTGAATTATAGTAAATTACTCCAACTCGCAAAGGGCTGGGGTAATTTTACAGTTGACCGTATTATTATTTGGCGGTTACTGTGGATTGAAATCTATTGCTGTCTGCTCGATGATATGGCAATTCTGTCACAGCCTGCGAGGGCTGTGTGGATTGAAATATAATGTTTCTCCTTTGTATTTGATAAGGAGATTGTGTCACAGCCTGCGAGGGCTGTGTGGATTGAAATTATCTGCCTTCCGGTTTTGCGTGTTCTTTTTAAGTCACAGCCTGCGAGGGCTGTGTGGATTGAAATTTAAGGGTCTTTTTCATTTCCTTATCATTCAGTTTTGTCACAGCCTGCGAGGGCTGTGTGGATTGAAATATATCATTTTCACCGCTTAACGCCAGTGCCAATTTGTCACAGCCTGCGAGGGCTGTGTGGATTGAAATTTTGGCAAACCATACGTATTGTAATGCCACTTGCTGTCACAGCCTGCGAGGGCTGTGTGGATTGAAATTCTACTATCCACACAGTTTAAGACCTCCGTAAAAGTCACAGCCTGCGAGGGCTGTGTGGATTGAAATCTTAATGGACTTATATCCCCAGACCTGTTCTGGGTCACAGCCTGCGAGGGCTGTGTGGATTGAAATAGCGTAGCGCCGGGTTGCTTTTTAATCGGGCGCGTCACAGCCTGCGAGGGCTGTGTGGATTGAAATTGCTTATTCCTACTCCCATTTTACCTTATTCAAAGTCACAGCCTGCGAGGGCTGTGTGGATTGAAATACATATGGAAGTGTGCAAAGAATACCGTGAGGAGTCACAGCCTGCGAGGGCTGTGTGGATTGAAATCAGCATGACAAGTCCCGTATCATTAAGTGCCTTCGTCACAGCCTGCGAGGGCTGTGTGGATTGAAATCCGCTTAAGGGTGGGTATATTATCAATCAGTTCGTCACAGCCTGCGAGGGCTGTGTGGATTGAAATATGTATCCACCATGGGGACATTGTATAAGACGGATGTCACAGCCTGCGAGGGCTGTGTGGATTGAAATCTCATCGTCCCCAAGAAGCGTACCATAAACTGCGTCACAGCCTGCGAGGGCTGTGTGGATTGAAATAGGGAGAGAAGGGCGGGAAATATCGTACATTGTAGTCACAGCCTGCGAGGGCTGTGTGGATTGAAATGTGGAGATTGCCCATCGGAGAGAAAACGAAAGTCGTCACAGCCTGCGAGGGCTGTGTGGATTGAAATGGTTCAGCTCATCGTATCTGTCACCTGGATATGGTCACAGCCTGCGAGGGCTGTGTGGATTGAAATATGTCGGCAAATTCATTTTCCTGGATTACAGTCGTCACAGCCTGCGAGGGCTGTGTGGATTGAAATCTGCTACACTTGCTATTCCAAAATCCATCTTCGTCACAGCCTGCGAGGGCTGTGTGGATTGAAATGCTCGTGATAAATTTCAAGAACAATTATAGGATTGTCACAGCCTGCGAGGGCTGTGTGGATTGAAATACCGTTGAGCAACTAATACGCTTTATTGATGCCGTCACAGCCTGCGAGGGCTGTGTGGATTGAAATATCTGCAAAAAGGGAAGGGTATGTGTCCCATACACGTCACAGCCTGCGAGGGCTGTGTGGATTGAAATTCTGCCGTTGCCTGGAATTTGGCACCGTTTGGAGTCACAGCCTGCGAGGGCTGTGTGGATTGAAATCTTTGCCGCTCCTGGATTTGATGATAGTGGTGTTGTGTCACAGCCTGCGAGGGCTGTGTGGATTGAAATCTCATTAGTCTTGCAGGACGAGAAGTCGACACCATGTCACAGCCTGCGAGGGCTGTGTGGATTGAAATTTATCTTTACTTAATTCCATATATATGGCTGATTGTCACAGCCTGCGAGGGCTGTGTGGATTGAAATCCCTGCGGTGTCCTCTTCAGGTATCCCTTATCGTGTCACAGCCTGCGAGGGCTGTGTGGATTGAAATCTCTGTAGCTGTACTCCTATCGCTTGTGTTGATATGTCACAGCCTGCGAGGGCTGTGTGGATTGAAATGTCTATACTTCGGAACAGACCTTCGCCCAGGTTGGTCACAGCCTGCGAGGGCTGTGTGGATTGAAATTCCTAAACCACTTGGCATAATGACTCGGGTCCAATGTCACAGCCTGCGAGGGCTGTGTGGATTGAAATGGTAAGGCGGGACTGGAACTGATGCCGATGCTTAGTCACAGCCTGCGAGGGCTGTGTGGATTGAAATATCACAGCTGGGACAATGCTGTGCGATAGGCTTAGTCACAGCCTGCGAGGGCTGTGTGGATTGAAATACCGTCACATCCTGACGGATGGAATACACCGCCGTCACAGCCTGCGAGGGCTGTGTGGATTGAAATGTACAAGGCTTCCGATTCGCTGCTAGGCTAATGGTCACAGCCTGCAAGGGCTGTGCGTATTAGAAATATTCCCGCTACCAGGATGTCCGGCAGGCAAAATCCGGTATCCGGGCAGCGGATGTGGGAAGTGGGGCGGAATAAGTATAGATGAAAGCTGGTATTCGCTTAGAACAATTGTAACAAACAGATATTAAAATAAAAGAACATGAAGTAAAATAAAAGGGCTGTCATTTCCCAAATTTTCCATTATAATTATATCTATAGGAGTCAGGTATTGTGATGGACAGGTAATCACAATCGGCAACTGCAGGCAGATTGTTCCAAAGGAGAGGGGAATATGGGAAGAACGAGACAATTGGCAGCCATATGGATGGCAACTGGATTGGCAGTAATCATGTGCGGTACAGCGGCGGCGGCTTCACGTACAGAGATTAACAGTGTATCCCTGTGGGTGGAATCTGATATTGAGGCAGGTGACAGTTCCAGTGATGTGGATGTGACCTCTGATTCCAGCAGATACACGGTGGATGATGTGGAAGTGACCAATGAGCCTAAGAATGAATGGGATGAGAATGACAAACCAAAACTCAAGGTTACGCTGGAAGCAGAGGATGATTATTATTTTCCATCCGGCTTTTCAAAAAGCGATGTGGATTTAAGCGGGGCAGATGGAAAGGTTACTTCTCTTACAAGGAAATCCAGCACACTGATTGTCAATATAACATTGGATGCGCTGGATGAGGGCAGCAGTGACCGCAATCTGGATGTATATGGTCTGGAATGGGATGAATCAGATGGCATGGCAATGTGGGAGGACAGCGGGGACGCCAGGAAATATGAGGTGCGTCTGTACCGCAATGACAGTTCTGTAACATCTGTCATCACCACATCAGATACAAGCTATGATTTTGCTGGATATATAACCAGAAGCGGGGATTATATGTTCAAGGTCCGCGCCGTGTATAATTCGTCTGATAAGGGAAGTTGGGAAGAATCTGATTCCTGGTATGTATCTTCCGAGGAAGCCGATGAACTGAGCGCTGACAGAAAGACCTACGGCTCAGCGGCCCAGGGCTACAGCGGCGCATGGCTTAGGGATGATGTTGGCTGGTGGTACTGCAATGCGGATAAAAGCTATACAACTAATAACTGGCAGTATATCAATGACAGATGGTATTTCTTCAATGCGGCCGGATATATGGTGACTGGATGGATTCCATGGAACGGCAGGTGGTATTATTGTGGGGAGGACGGAGCAATGTATTATAATGCCACAACGCCGGATGGGTATTATGTGGGGACGACGGGGCCTGGATACAGTAAATAGTCAGATAGTCAAACGGACAATACCATTTCCGGTGTAAAAACAAGGGTCAGACTTAAATTGATGCCAATCATGGTGTATCATGATATCAGCAAAGAAAAGATGCAAGGTGTATTGGATTCCTTTCCCCAGGAAAGCAGAAAGGATGGAGGATTACTAAATCCCTCCATCCTTTCCGGGTGTGCGCCTGGCGGCGCACGTTTCTAACCGGTGCAAGTCCGGAATCCGCCCGGTAGTGGGAAGGATATAGCCGAAGGC
>PPYE01721546.1_pt1 | contig 13052 bp, 6 predicted proteins | sample 1559881 | NCBI WGS metagenome assembly PPYE01 (sample SAMN08240022, study PRJNA423297) | Human gut metagenome, whole genome shotgun sequencing project.
CGGAAGGTGATACGGTACGTTGCAAAGTTAAAGTTGATTTTGGTTGGAATCGTGAAGAGAAATACGTACATTGGCAGGGTAAACTGTCCGTGGACAAAGGACAGATCCATAGTGTAACTCCTTGTTTCCGTGGCGCAGCGTTCACTTCTCCGCAAGAAGGTGAAACTGAATTCCACACGCATGTCAACCGTATTGTATCCGTTGGCGACAAGGAAACCGAACTGGATATGTATAGCAGCAAAAATCCGAATACGACTACAGCAGCCATGCAAGCCGTCATTCTGGATGTGGAAATGCCCAAAGACGGTAAGATCATTGCCGAATTCAATGGCAAGAAGTTTGAACATACGTTGGGCGAGTTGCTCGAAGGTTCACGTTCACACTTCATGATCGGTTGGTTGAGCGAGGCGATCCTTTTCAATCGTGCTATGCCGGAAAGCTGTTTCACTCTGGAACACTACATGGAAGATAAAGACCCGCAACGTGATACGGATTACTACTATGTACGCGTTCGCCAACGTGACGGACAATGGGCTTGGAGTTCACCGATTTGGGCGGAAAGAGTGTGATTTTTTTAAGTATTAAGTATTATGTATTACTTGGTGATATGGAAAAAGAATACGCTATAGGAATTGACCTTGGCGGAACTTCTGTAAAATACGCCCTAATTGATAATGAAGGCGTATTTTACTTTCAAGGGAAGTTACCGTCGAAAGCCGATGTATCAGCAGAAGCTGTCATCGGACGACTCCCGGCTTTATTAGGAAATGATGCCAATCTGATGGGATTAGGAGAAACAATGTATGGAGCCGGACAGGGAGCCACTCATGTTGTTTTCCTAACAGTAGGAACAGGCATTGGCGGTGCAGTAGTCATCGATGGCAAATTGTTCAACGGTTATGCCAACCGGGGGACAGAACTGGGGCACGTGCCTCTCATTGCCAATGGCGAACCTTGTGCCTGTGGTTCCGTCGGCTGTCTGGAACATTATGCTTCCACTTCCGCCTTGGTACACCGTTTCAGTCAACGGATAATAGACGCAGGTATCTCCTACCCGAATGAGGAGATTAATGGAGAACTGATCGTCCGCCTTTACAAACAAGGAGATAAGATTGCGCAACTATCGCTGGAAGAACACTGTGATTTTCTGGGACATGGAATTGCAGGATTCATTAATATCTTCAGCCCTCAAAAGATTGTGATCGGTGGAGGACTTTCCGAAGCCGGAGACTTTTATATTCAGAAAGTAAGCGAAAAAGCCCGCAGTTACGCCATCCCCGACTGTGCCGTGAATACTCAAATCATAGCTGCCGCTCTTGGAAACAAGGCCGGAAGTATTGGAGCCGCTTCACTCTTTTTCAAATGAAAACAAAAATAAATGATAGTTGATAGCTGATAAATGATAGTTAGTAAATGAAAGTTATCCCAACATACAAATACTCAATCATCAATTAATTATCAACTTCCATCTATCAGTTATCATTTATCAACTATCAACTATTTAAGATTATGAGAAAAAATTTAGGGATGCTGGCGCTGATTATGGCGTTCTGGTTTACCATCTCGTTTATCACCAATATTCTAGGCCCACTCATTCCGGATATTATCCACAACTTCAATCTAAGTGACCTGGCAATGGCGGGATTTATCCCGACTTCTTTCTTCCTGGCCTATGCCATCATGTCTATCCCTGCCGGATTGCTCATCGACCGTTTCGGTGAAAAGCCGATATTATTCGGTGGATTTCTGATGCCGTTTATCGGCACCATCCTATTTGCCTGCATGCACACGTATCCGATGTTATTGGCTTCTTCTTTCATCATCGGACTGGGAATGGCCATGTTACAAACGGTATTGAATCCACTCCAACGTACCGTAGGAGGAGAAGAAAACTATGCATTTATCGCCGAACTGGCACAGTTCATGTTTGGCATTGCTTCTTTCCTAAGTCCTCTGGTATATACTTATCTGATTCGTGAACTTGATCCGGCAACATATACAGCAGGTAAGAGTTTCTTTATCGACCTGTTGGCCGATGTCACTCCACGGGAAATGCCGTGGGTATCTCTTTATTGGGTATTTACAATCCTGCTATTGGTCATGCTGATAGCTGTCGGTGTATCCCGTTTTCCCAAGATCGAGTTGAAAGAAGACGAGAAAAGCGGGTCTAAAGATTCATATCTGGCTTTATTCAAACAGAAATATGTATGGCTGTTTTTCCAGGGAATTTTCTGCTATGTAAGTACGGAACAGGGAACTTCAATCTTCATGAGTACCTTCTTGGAACAATATCATGGAGTTAACCCACAAACAGACGGTGCACAGGCCGTAAGCTATTTCTGGGGATTGATGACAGCCGGTTGTCTGGTAGGTATGATTCTGCTCAAGTTAATTGACAGTAAACGATTGTTGCAAATTTCCGGAATTCTGACGATCATCCTATTATTATCGGCATTATTCGGAAGTAAGGAAGTATCCATGCTTGCTTTCCCTGCTGTTGGATTCAGCATCTCCATGATGTATTCCATCGTATTCTCATTGGCACTGAACTCTGCGTCACAGCACCACGGTTCATTCGCAGGTATACTATGCTCGGCAATTGTAGGTGGTGCCGGTGGTCCGATGATTGTAAGTACGCTGGCAGATGCAACATCACTTCGCACGGGTATGCTCTTTATCCTTGTTTTTGTAGGATATATCACCTTTATCGGCTTCTGGGCACGTCCACTGATTAATAACAAGACTATTCGTCTGAAAGATTTGTTCAAACAACGTTGAACGCTGAACAACAAATGATGAATAAAAAAGGCAAAGTTATATGATGAAACAACGAATATCTATTTTTCTCTTGTTCACCATTCTGCTATCCGCCAGCGGGTATGCGCAAAAAGGAATCATGCGTCTGACTCAACAGACATTAATGCACGAGGTCCGCGAAACACCTTCGCCCCTGAACGGACAGCATATTACTGTCAATCCCCCACGTTTTATGTGGCCGGATAGGTTCCCGCACCTCGGTGCTGTATTGGACGGAGTTGAAGAAGAGGACTACAAACCCGAAGTAACCTACCGCATCCGTATTGCACGCGACCCCGAATTCAAATCGGAAGTGATTACCGCCGAAAGAAAATGGGCCTTTTTCAACCCATTCAAACTCTTTGAAAAAGGGAAATGGTATTGGCAACATGCCTACGTTGACAAAGAAGGAAAAGAAGAATGGTCACCTGTTTATCATTTTTATATAGACGAACACATACGTACATTCAACCCTCCTTCTCTACAGGAAGTATTAGCCAAACTGCCCAAGACTCATCCCCGCATCTTGCTTGATGCCGAAGATTGGGATAATATCATCGAACGGAATAAAAACAATCCGGAGGCACAGGCTTATATCCGAAAAGCCGATAAATGCCTGAACCACCCGCTGAAACATCTGGAAGAAGAAATTGATACAACCCAGGTTGTCAAGTTGACAAATATTGTTCAATATCGTTCTGCCCTGATTCGGGAAAGTCGTAAGATTGTAGACCGTGAAGAAGCAAATATCGAAGCCATGGTACGCGCTTACCTGCTAACGAAAGATGAGGTATACTATAAAGAAGGCATTAAGCGTCTTTCCGAAATTCTTTCCTGGAAAAAAAGTAAGTACTTTGCTGGAGATTTCAATCGTTCTACTATTCTGTCCATGAGCACTTCAGCGTATGATGCATGGTACAATCTGTTGACTCCGAATGAGAGAAAACTACTCCTAAGAACGATTCGTGACAATGGAAAGAAGTTCTATCATGAATATGTCAATCACTTGGAAAACCGCATTGCTGATAATCATGTCTGGCAAATGACTTTCCGTATCTTGAATATGGCGGCATTTGCTACGTATGGCGAACTCCCGATGGCTTCCACCTGGGTGGATTATTGCTACAATGAATGGGTATCCCGTCTGCCGGGCCTCAATGCGGATGGAGGATGGCACAATGGTGATTCTTATTTTCAGGTCAATCTTCGCACATTGATTGAAGTTCCCGCTTTCTACTCCCGTATCAGCGGATTCGATTTCTTTGCTGATCCGTGGTATAACAACAATGCATTTTACGTCATCTACCAGCAGCCTCCATTCTCAAAATCTGCCGGACAAGGTAATTCACATGAAAGCAAGATGAAGCCGAACGGTACACGAGTAGGTTATGCGGATGCCTTGGCACGTGAATGTAATAATCCGTGGGCGGCCGCTTATGTACGTACCATTCTGCAAAAGGAACCGGATATCATGGAAAAAACTTTCCTCGGAAAATCCGGAGACTTGACCTGGTATCGTTGTACAACCAAGAAAGCTCTCCCCAAAGAAGGACATACTCTTGCCGAACTACCCATGGCAAAAGTATTCAATGAAACGGGAATCGGTACGATGAATACCTCTTTGGGAGATATAGATAAGAATGCCATGTTATCGTTCCGCTCCAGTTCTTATGGTTCCACTTCCCATGCACTGGCCAATCAGAATGCTTTTAATACATTCTATGGAGGTAAAGCCATTTTTTACAGCAGCGGACATCGTACAGGTTTTACGGACGATCATTGTATGTATTCTTACCGTAACACCCGTGCACACAACAGCATTTTGGTAAATGGAATGACTCAAAAGATTGGAACGGAAGGATATGGCTGGATTCCGCGTTGGTATGAAGGAGAAAAAATCGCTTATATGGTAGGAGATGCTTCCAATGCTTATGGTAAAGTGACTTCTCCCCTATGGCTGAAACGTGGAGAACTATCCGGTACGCAATATACGCCTGAAAAAGGATGGGATGAGAATAAACTGAATATGTTCCGCCGTCATATCATCCAACTGGGAAGTACCGGAGTTTTCGTGATTTATGATGAACTGGAAGGAAAGGAGGCTGTTACATGGAGTTACCTTTTACATACTGTAGAATTACCGATGGAAATACAGGAACTGACCGATGAGGTGAAAGTAACCGGAAGGAATAAAGCCGGTGGTATCTCTGTTGCCCATCTTTTCAGTTCGGCAAAAACGGAACAGGCAATGGTAGATACTTTTTTCTGTGCTCCGACCAACTGGAAAAATGTGACGAATGCACAAGGAAAAGCAGTGAAATATCCTAATCACTGGCATTTCTCTTCTACAACTGTTCCTTGCAAAACCGCCCGTTTCCTGACTGTGATGGATACACATGGAGACAACCGTCCGGATATGCAGGTAGTTCGCAAAGGCAATATCATTCAAGTAGGTGACTGGACTATCACTTGCAACCTTACGGAAAAAGGAAAAGCCGCTATTCACGTTAGTAATAAAGTGGAGAAAGTTTCCTTAAACTACGATGCCGGTAAAAAGGAAGGTGCAACGACGGTAACAGATCAGGTAAAAGGGAAACAGGTTAATAAAGTCCTAACAGACTATTTACCGGATTTTGAGATTTAATCTCTCCCCCCCAAAAACTGTCCCGTTATTCAATTTATAGAAAATTGAATAACGGGATATTTTTTATAGAGAATAAAAGATAAAGAACAGAGTATAAAGTACATGATCCTATGAATTGTAACCAAGAAGAGTTCTCTCTACAAACATATACTCCTTTAAAAACGTTATATTTGCAGAGTAAAATAAATTAAGAAAGAACAATGAAATATATCGGAGCACATGTTAGCGCCTCTGGTGGCGTAGAATTCGCACCCATTAATGCGCACGAAATAGGAGCAAATGCTTTTGCATTATTCACCAAGAATCAACGTCAATGGGTAAGTAAACCTCTAACAGAAGAAAGTATCAGTCTCTTCAAAGAGAATTGTGAGAAATATGTTTTCCAACCGGAATATATCCTTCCACATGACAGTTACCTTATCAATCTGGGGCATCCGGAGGAAGAGGGACTTCAAAAAAGTCGTGCCGCTTTTCTGGATGAAATGCAACGTTGTGAGCAACTTGGATTGAAGCTTTTAAATTTCCACCCCGGTAGCTCTCTCAATAAAATATCAACAGAAGATTGCCTGTCGCTTATTGCAGAAAGCATTAATCTCGCTTTAGAAAAAACAAAAGGAGTAACAGCTGTTATTGAAAACACAGCCGGGCAAGGCAGTAATTTAGGAAGCGAATTCTGGCAATTGAAATATATCATTGATCGGGTAAACGATAAGAACCGGGTAGGTGTTTGTCTCGATACCTGCCATACCTATACCGCTGGTTACGATATTGTCAATGAATATGATAAAGTATTTGATGAATTTGATAAAGAAGTCGGATTCAACTACCTCCGTGGTATGCACTTGAATGATTCTAAAAAAGCATTAGGCACCCATGTTGACCGCCACGACAGCATTGGTAAAGGATTGATTGGCAAAGCTTTTTTTGAAAGATTAATGCAAGATTCCAGATTTGATAATATACCGTTAATACTCGAAACTCCGGATGAAAGTAAATGGAAAGAAGAAATTGCATGGTTAAGAAGTATGGAATAAAAGATTAGAAAATACAAGTTATAGAACATATTTTGAAAAAAATATTCAACTATTTTATGGTTGTGTTGAATATTATATATATCTTTGTACCCGTAAGCCTTTGAACTTCAAAGAACTTACGGGTTTCTTTTAAAAACAAAACGAACTAAAGTATCGCATAAACAAAAACTATTAGATATGAGAAGATTTTGGTTAGCATGCACAATGGTAATTGTAGTGGGTATAAGCAGTTGTGTGGATAGTGATAAAGACTTATACCAAGAAGCTCCAGGGGCAGAAATTAACACCTCTAATTTTTCTACTATACAAAAAGTACAAGTAGAAATTGATTATTCCAATTCCGAATCAAGAGTTCCTTTTTCCATTTATGATGGAAATCCATTGATTGAAGGTGAAAACACCACCATTCTAAAAGAAAACGTTCAGGCATTAGATGGTGCATGGACAGATGAACAAGGTAAATTCACCGCAACGGTTGAATTGCCGGCTTATGTATCTAATGTATATATCGTTTCTACATCACCTTTTGCCAGACAGGCAATCCCTGGAAAAATAGTTAACGGTGTTTTGAAAGTATCAGACACAGATGAACAACTTACTACCAGAGCATCCTACAGAGAGTCAACCCGGTTTGATAGAAATCGGTTTAATAATCTAGGTTGGAATACTAATCTCGGTTCATTCGACGATCGCAGTGGAGTTATTGATTATGCTTATAAAGGTAATGATCCTAAGCTCACTTTAAGTAAATCTGAAATGAACGAATTACGTACTACTGTAAGCAAAGTGTTGAATACATTAGGAAGTTGTCCAGAGGAATATCGTACTCAAGCCGACTTATATGTAGAGGAAGATGAAACAGCCGTAGTACTAACTGCATTAAGAGGATGGACCTGTTGGAACAGTTCATTAGGCTACTACTATTACAGATACGATCAAGCTCCTGCCAGTCTGAAAGACGTAAAAGTATATGCTGTATTCCCCAATACTCAAATGACCTGGAATAATGGAAGCCTTCAAGCCTCTCCCCAAGGTATAAAAGAAGGTACAGCTGTACAACTAAAATATTTTGATGATCCGGAATATCCAAAAGGCAAGAACTTCCCCAAAGGATACTACATTGGTTTTATTCTCGCTTGCAACGCATGGAACACCTATTTTACAGGTTTCAACAGTTATACTCTAACCGAAGGATTTTATGCCAGTTCCACAAAAGGATTTAGTACTAAAGTTAATAGCGGTATAGATGTACGTACAGCTATGTTTAAAGATAAAAACAGTAACATTGCTATCGCCTTTGAAGATTTCATGGATGATCAGAATTTTACAGATGTTGTATTCTCATTAAAAGCCAATCCTGAAATCACTAATGTTCCTCCTGTAGATGAAGACTTAAATACAACTATTGAAAAGACAGGTGTATACGCATTTGAAGATGAATGGCCTAAAGCTGGTGATTACGATATGAATGACGTATTGGTTCAGTATACTTATCAAAAAGTATTCAATATATTCAATGAAATCTTAAGCGAGTCATTTACATTTAAAACTTTATATAATAAATCGACTGTATTCACTAACGGATTAGGTTTCATTCTTTCAAATGAGGGAAATGCACAGTCAATTGAATACTTTATTAGAAAAGAAAATGAAAAGGACTTTACTGTAGCTTCGGGAGCTGACAAATTTACTCGTGAAAGCAATGCAATCATATTGACAGATAATGTTAAAACAAACCCAAATGCCGAATATAAAGTAACATTCAAATACGGAGATAAAAACTCGAATAAAAAGCAGGAAACATCAATCGATGCATTCATATACCGTCCTAGCAAAGAAGGTAATCGCTTGGAAGTTCATTGTCCTATGAAGAAACCAACTTCTAAAGTCGATACTTCTCTCTTCGGACAATATGAAGACTGTTCTAAACCTAATGAAGGCATTTACTATGTATCGAATCAAGAGAATATTTATCCTTTTGCATTCTATTTGTCAAATGCCAATGCTAATGATATTGCAGAACTAAAGAACTTCGATAAAAACGAGAAGAAGTCTATCAGCGAAATCTATCCTAAATTTATAGACTGGGCTAAATATGGTACAAACGCCGATTGGTATAAGAAAAAATAAGTACTTAATATACTGAAACAAGAATAGCTGGAAGAATCTCTCTTTCAGCTATTTTTGTATATATCAAAGGATAAGAGCCAGACACTTAATAAATATTCGCCATACTGACTAAAGGTTCATACAGTTTCTCTATATCCTGCGAATCCATCTCTATTTGCACCTGATCGCCGGGCATTAATGTCTGCCCTTTAGGAGGCAAATTCTTCCGGTCACGATGAACATTAATTATCACACAACGCTCCGGTAAACGAAGTTCATCTACTATTTTCCCGTCTAAATAAGAGCCGCTCATTATTTCTACAGACAATGTGTAACGCGGTTCTTCCTTAAATGCAGGCGAATGAATCATATCGTCATACAAAATAACATTGAACGGTTTGATTTGAAGCATTTCCGTAAAATAATAAGTTAATCCTCCTACAACAATAGAAGGATAAAAGACTTCCAAATGCCCCGTAATCTCGGTTATTAGCACAATAGCTGTCAAAGGGGTACGGATTACTGCAACAAGGAATGCAGACATACAAATCAACATGATATAACTAATATTCTCATAAGCAATAACACCCTGTTGAACCATAATTAATCCCACTATTTGTCCAAGAAGTCCTCCCGTCACCAGCGTCGGGATAAAACTTCCTCCCGGTAAACCCGAAGAAAAAGAAAAAGTGCTAAAAACAAAATGCAACAACATCATGCCGACAATCCAGAGAATATGTGTGTCCGGATGCATAGCTTGCGATAACAAGAACTGTTCCCCTCCTCCGGTCAGATTAAACTCGGCCATAGAAATCAGAAAAGCGATAAAAAGCAAATACAGCATCTTCACGTATTCCGGATGCTTAATAGCAGGGTAAATACGTTTCACCTGAAGAGTGGTGACAGAAAAGAACTTTCCAAAGACAGAAACCACTGCTGCCAGCAAAAGAAACAATTTCACTTGCCCCCAGAAAGTCATCCCCGGTACAATAGCATCAATATGAAAATAAGGATTGATCGGGAAAATCCAACTGGCAACTCCACCTGCCACTACTCCTGCCAAAAGAGTGGTAATAGCTGTTTTAGGTGCATCGAACCGCTCGATAGATTCGATCACCAACAATGATGAAGCCAATGGGGCAGCAAAAGCAGCAGCTAACCCGGCACCGGCGCCGGCAGACAATAGTTGTTTCCGTTCACCACTAAGCACCCTCCCCCATTTGGATACCAAATATCCAACATACGAACCTATTTGCACGGAGGGACCTTCACGCCCCAAAGACAATCCAGTACTTAATGCAAGTATTCCACCTACAAACTTTGCCACCAATTCCAGAAAAGGATGTTTATAATCAACCCTGCCATTGATAACTCCACGTGTTTGCGGAATACCCCCACCGGTAATAAGCGGCATTTTCTTTACCAACCAGGATACGAATACAAGTATTCCCCACATCAAAAGAAAAAGAGGTATGTACCAATACCATTTGGGACGAGAATCAAAGAAATCGTGACGGAGATTAAAGAAAAACTGTAATAGGTAATGATAAGGCACAGCCACAAGTCCTGTCAGTAATCCTACGAAGATACTGACAAAGTACAGTCGGGCATCAATCAACTTCAGTTTAAAAATGCGCCAACGACCTTTATCTTTTATCATTTTTATCAGTCGAAACATTCAGCCAGCCTTACATTGTTTTTATACGTAGGACATACAACAATCAAAACCCTGCTGTGGTTTTCAAACTAATGAAGATTTAATTTCTAATTATTTTCCCATCATATTCAAACGAAAGATAGCATGCACCATAAAGTAAGAACCCAGTGCATTATAATCAGTGTCACGAATGGCAGTAGCGGTTATCGTGCGTATCATAGAAATGTCCTGATGAAGAATATCATATATTTTGAAGCGGATTAGTAACTGTTTCCTCTTCAAAAAGGCTTTTGACAGCTGGCAGTTCCACATGAAATTTGCTTTGGCATAACCCTCATAACCATATCCGGTACGAAGGAAATAAGTCAGGTCATTATATAACTCCATCCCCCAGGGAAGATAAAGCTGCAATTCAGTTCCTGCCTGATAATCAAAAGTTTCAGTACGTTTCTCCCGTACGTCATTATAAGAATTGTTATAAGTCAGGCCAACAAGCCCTGTAAGTTCCATTTGGCGGGTACGATAAGTAATCCGTAGACGTTCACGTCCCGTTAAATGCTGTACGGAAGTTTTCACCGGTTCTTCTTTATTCAAGGTTGTATAGCCATTCTGATTCCGATATTGCAGATAGGAGTAAGTACGAAATATCCAGTTACGATTCTTAAAAGGGGTATTGAGAGAAAAAGAACCCATGGCCCGCCAATTACCATTCATATTGACCGGAGATGTAGTTCGTACACCGGTTTCACTATCATAAGTCACCTGATTAGTTACATTGTTAATGGTATTCTCGAACAAAGCGGTAGCTACCATATTTCGCTGATATTTGGTATTATAAGAATTGAAATTCAGCGTAAAAGTATTCATATATGAAGGCTTCAACGAAGGGTTTCCGACACGGATATTCAAAGGGTTGGTACGGTCGGTCACAGGTTGGAGATCACGTATATTAGGCTGTTTCCCTTTTCCCCTATACACAATTTGCAAACGGGTGCGTTTTGAAAACTTATAGCGGAAATTGACAGTAGGCGAAAAATTCATGACCGATCTTTCCAACTGATCTTCGGGAGCATCACTCAACAATGAATGGCTAACAGACTTTTGAGGTTCAAAATCAACACCAATATTATAATTATACTTCTTTTGTGAAGTACGTATGGCAAGGTTCACTAAGTGATTACTGTATTGATTTTCAAAACGGTTACTAGAGTCTTCATCAAAGTCAGGAGCAAACTCTTCCAGTTCCTTATCCCAGTCATAGACAAAACGATCTGAATTGTTCACTCTATACTGATAGCTGTAACGAAGTTGCAGGAAATGCCGCCACGGCAATGGTTCTACATACACCAGTTGCACCCGGTAATTATAGCCGTCAACATCATCCTCTATTTTCTGATTCTGAATCTTCTTCGTATTATTTTTGAAGTACCGGGTGGTGGAAAGGCTCTTTCGGTCTGTAGCTGAAGCATTAGTACCATAGTCTACCTTCAAAGCAACATTTCTCCCCAAACGACTCAATTTCCGGCTAAGTTGCAACATCATCGTCAGATTATACCGGGAATTATGATTGGTGCCGGAGGACTCTCTTTCATTCAACAAGACATCATTCCCCCACCCTTCCTGAAAGCCACTATTCTCTCTGTCATTGGCTGAGAAACGATATTGAGGACGGAAAATCAATGTAGTAACAGAATCCATTTTCCATTCAAGAGAAGCATTGGCTACCAGTTCGTGATTCTGTTGTCGGCTATGACTCGTGCCCAGATTGATTGATTTATCTTCCCGGAGAAAGTTGTCGACTGTGGTACGGCTATCTTCCAAACGATCGGTGCCGACATATTGAATATTTGAACGTAATTTAACGCGCTTCCAATCATAAGTCGCATTAAGCCCCAATGAGCGGGAGGTAGTCAGTCCCATCCGGCTACGGATATTGCCTGTTGAACTGGAAGATTCATTCTGTAATTCCGAGAATCCCTGGTTATTGGTATTATTCAGATTCCCGATAATGGTTAATTGAGAGTTTTCACGAAAACGGTTCAAGGTATTGGCTAATTCATAACGGTCTTTACTTCCATATCCTCCCATAAAATTCTCCATCCAGCCCCGTTTCATATTTTTTTTCACAGACAAGTCCAGAATCATCTCTTCCTCTCCGTCATCTATTCCCGTAAGACGTGCCAAATCCGATTGACGTTCATACGCTTTTAACTTCTCCACCATCTCCACAGGAAGATTTTTAAGAGCAGCTTTCGGATCATCAGAGAAAAACTCTTTACCGTCCACCAAAATCTTTTTTACTTCCTTGCCATGTATTAGCAACTTACCGTCTGCATCTATTTCACCTCCCGGAAGCTGTTTTACCAATTCTTCAAGCATTGAGCCTTCGGGAGTACGATAGGCAGAAGCGTTGAATACCGTTGTATCCCCCTCTGTCACCGCCATTGGAGCCTGCCCTACTACCACTGCTTCATCCAAAGCATAACTTTCCTGAGTCAGATTTATATCCCCCAATTCGTAAGAAGAGCTTTTGCTGGAAATGGAAATGGGATGAAAAACCTGCTTATATCCGACATATGACACCTGTAATAATAAAGACTTCGCTTTAATTGCATGATTAGGAATGGAAACGGAAAGTTGAAATTTACCGATAGCATCCGTAGCGCCGCCGCCCAACAATGTACTATCCGGTAAAGCTAAAAGCCGGACCGTAGCAAACGGTACCGGCTGATAGGTTTCAGTATCAATCACACGACCGGAAAAACGCTCTTTGCCGGACTGAGCAAAAACAGTCAAACTAATCAGTAACAAG
>PPYE01047862.1_pt1 | contig 13050 bp, 9 predicted proteins | sample 1559881 | NCBI WGS metagenome assembly PPYE01 (sample SAMN08240022, study PRJNA423297) | Human gut metagenome, whole genome shotgun sequencing project.
ATATAGTTTTGTGTGAAATGAATTTGTTAAATATAATATAACATGATTTACTTAGGGCTACAACAAAAAAGATAATATTTGACTAATGTTAGGATAATCCAAAGACTAATACTGAATCTATAAATTTGCTATACTTTAACCATAAAATACAGAAGGAGAAGAAAATGAATTATAATATTTTAAGAGAAAATCCATTTTTCTTGGATAATAATCAGATGGAATGGGTACGAACGACATTAGAAAATATGTCACCAGAGGAAAAAATAGGTCAACTTTTTTGTATGATAGCATTTTCAGCAGAAGACGAATATATAAAAATGTTGACAGAAAAATATCATGTCGGTGGAATTATGGGAAGACCAATGGAAACAAAAGAGTTCTGTGAATTTGTAAAAAGGGCACAGACAAGTTCTAAAATTCCAGTATTTATTTCAGCAAATATAGAAGCAGGAGGAGATGGTCTTGTTTATGAAGGAACAAATGTAGGATGTAATTTACAGATTGCAGCGACAAACAATTTGGAGTATGTGAAAAAACAGGCAGATATTGCTGCAAGAGAAGCTATTGCAGTTGGAGCAAATCTTGCATTTGCACCAGTGGTAGATATAGACAAAAATTTTCGCAACCCCATTATGAATACAAGAACTTATGGAAACGATGCGAACTTTGTAAAAGAAGCTGGAACAGTGTTCGTGAAGAAAATCCAACAGGAAGGTATTGCAGCATCTCCAAAGCATTTTCCGGGAGATGGAGTGGATGAAAGAGATCAACATCTTCTTTCTAGCGTAAATGATTTATCCTGTGAAGAATGGGATGAGACCTATGGAGAGATATATAAATCAGTAATCGAGGCAGGAACTAAAAGCATTATGGTTGGACATATTATGCAACCGGCATATACCAAAAAGATTAATCCGGAAATTAGAGATGAAGAGATTATGCCGGCAAGTTTATCGAAAGAAATCATGCAAGGTTTACTAAGAAAGAAACTTGGTTTTAATGGCTTGATTCTTACAGATGCATCTACTATGTCTGGAATGTGTATACCTATGAGAAGAAGAGATGCCGTTCCTGCTGCAATTGCAGCAGGGGCAGATATGTTTTTATTCTGTAAAAATACCGAAGAAGATATAAAATACATGATGGAGGGATATAAAAAAGGAATTATCACAGCAGAACGGCTGGATGAGGCTGTGCTTAGAATTCTTGGAGTAAAAGCTTCATTGAGATTATATGAGAAAAAATTGATTCCTATATATGAAAATGCTGTTTCTGTTATAGGGTGTGAAGAACATAAAAAAATAGAAAAAGAATGTGCTGATAAAGCGGTTACCTTAGTGAAAAATAAACAGGATATATTACCTTTGAGTCCAGAAAAAACAAAAAGAATGTTATTATATCCGTTAAAAATGCCTGGAAAAAGTTATTTTGTAAAAGAAAAAGTAGATTTTGAAAGCGCTGTGAAAGAGGCATTTGAAAAAGAAGGATTTGAAGTTACTGTTTTTGAACCGGATCCGGCATTTGAAGGACAAGCTAAACCATTTTCGTATATAGAAGAAAATTACGATTTAATTGTATATGCTGCAAATTTGGAAACGCAAAGCAACCAGACAACGGTTCGAATTGAATGGGCTTCACCAATGGGGGCAAACTGTCCGAATTATATTAACGTTGTTCCTACGATTTTTATATCATTTGCAAATCCATACCACTTGATTGATGTACCAAGAATTAAAACGTATATCAATGCATATAAATTTAAACCGGCTATGTTAGAAAGTGTGATGGATCATTTAATGGGAAGAAAAGAATTTGAGGGGAAAAGTCCCGTAGATGCATTTTGTGGAAAATGGGATACCAAGTTGTAAGGAGGAAGAGAAATGACTTTAAATGATTTTAATAATCAAAAAATAAAGGGATATGAAAAAATTGCTTATGGAATGTCAAATATGGGAGGAAATATTTGTAATACGCTAATTGCATCTTTCGTAACATTATATTATACCGATAATGTTGGGATTGCGGCATCTGTAGTGGGAACTATGCTATTGATTGCAAGACTTTTTGATGCCATATCAGATATTGCTATGGGAGGTATTATAGATAAGACAAGAACAAAATGGGGCCAAGCACGACCATGGTTTGTTGTAAGTATTATTCCTTTCATTTTGAGTACAATTTTAGTGTTTATGGTACCTGAAAATTTTGGAAATACAGCAAAAGTAATATACATGTATGTGACTTACATTTTTTCAGGAGTAATTTGCTATACAGTAAATAGTTTGTCTGCGGTGTCAATGCAATCCTTAATGACAGGAGACAAGAAAGAACGTATGGGATTAAATGCCTCTTATCAGATTTTTGGATTTATTTCTATTCTTGCAGTAAATATAATTACAAGCGGTCTTGCACAGAAATTAGGCTGGAGAAATATAGCAATTGTATATGCAATTATTTCAGCAGTAATTCTTTTTATTACAGGCTTGGTTTGTAAGGAAAGAAGATGCTTGGTTGTTGCAAATGATGAAGGGAAAAAGGAGGAAAAAATCACATTAAGAGAAGGATTGCCGGTTCTGATTAAAAATAAATATTTTTATATCTTGCTTATGTTGTCGGTAATTAATTATATAACAATAAATACATTTAATGCCGGTGGTGTTTATTATGCAACTTATGTACTAGGAAATGGAGCAATGTTTGGATTAATGACAATTGCGGGAATGTTGCCTACAATATTGTTAACTTCACTAGTTCCAATGATTGGAAGCAAATTTGGCAAGAAGAATATTTTGATATTAGGATATTTATTACAAGTAGTAGGATATACTATTATTTATTTTTCCGGCCAGAATCTTATAATAATGATTGCTGGTCTTATTGTAAAAGGAATTGGTCTTTCACCAGTTGCATCTTTATTAGTTCCTATGATAGGAGATGTAATTGAATATGAAGAAAAGAAAACTGGAATTCGATTGGCTGGTTTATTAAATAGTGTGGCAACTTTCGGAATAAAGGCTGGAAGTGGACTAGGGGCAGCTTTTGTTGGATGGCTTTTAGCTTGGGGAGGATATGTTGCTTCAGCAGAAGTACAATCACCGACAACAATAGTTGCAATGAAAATGATAGTAGCTGGAATTCCTGCTTTGTGCAGTATAATTGGTATAGCCTTTTCATTAAAATTTGATATAGAAAAACACATGTAAACAGAAATAGATAGCAATATAAAAATCTAGAGTCGAGGAAAGGGTGCAACTAAAATGAAAACACGAAAAAAAATGCAGGCAATGAATCCGTATTTACCATTATATGAATATGTACCAGATGGTGAACCTAGAGTGTTTGACGGAAGAGTATATATTTATGGATCACATGATCTTGCAGGAGGCGAAAAATACTGTATGGGAAATTACGTAACATGGTCTGCCCCTGTGGATAATCTGGCTGAATGGAGATATGAGGGAGAAATTTATAAAAGAACACAGGATCCGTCTAATAAAAATAATCAAATGGAATTATGGGCCCCAGATGTTGTAAGAGGAAAAGATGGAAAATTTTACATGTATTACTGCTGTTCTTTCAATCCGGAAATTGGAGTGGCAGTTAGTGATTCGCCAGCAGGACCATTTACATTTTATGGACATGTTAGATATCCAAAGTCTATATTGAATGGAAAAACATTACATGAAGGATTTCCATTTGATCCGGGAGTATTAGTAGATGATGATGGAAGATGCTATCTCTATTATGGATTTAGTCCTGCACAAAAAAAGAAATTGCCGCCGAAAGAGGAATTGATGGAGGCTGGAATGTCAGAAAAAGAAGCTGAAGCACAGCTTATAAAACTGAAAAATATAGAGTTTTCAAAAGGAGCAATGGTGGTTGAACTAGAAGAGGATATGCTGACTGTGAAAGAAAAACCAAAGATGTTGATTCCAGGAGGATTGACTGCAACAGGAACAGATTTTGAAGGACATGGTTTTTTTGAGGCATCTTCTATAAGAAAGTATAATAATACTTATTATTTTATATTTTCAAGCCAACTGAGTCACGAACTTTGTTATGCAACAAGTAAATATGCAGATCACGGATTTGAATATGGAGGAACCATAATTTCAAATGGTGATATTGGGTATAGAGGAAATCAGATTCCAAAAGGAATGATGGGAAATAATCATGGAAGCATAATTAACATAAATGGAGAATGGTATGTGTTTTATCATCGTCAAACGCATGGAACAGAAAGTTCCCGACAAGGATGTGCAGAGAAAATTATAATTCAGAAAAACGGAAAAATTCCTCAAGTCGAAATGACAAGTTGTGGATTAAATGGAGATCCACTTGAAGCAAAAGGTGTCTATTCATCTGCAATTGCTTGTAATCTTATATGTAATGAGAATAAAGTAAAAATTAATTATGGACAGTCATTAAAGTCGGTTCAACCATATATTTTTGAAAGTCAAACTGAAAATGCTGAAGAGAAAACGGAACATTATATAGCTAATATGAAAAAGGGAGATATTGCTGGATATAAATATTTTAATTGCGAAGATGTACAGGAAATACGAGTGTGTATTCGCGGAAAAGCAGATGGGAAAATTAAGATATTCTTAGATGAAGAAAAGAAACGGGAAGCTGGAAGTATTTCAGTAAATACAGCAAGTGAATCATGGCAATATAATTCGATTAAGGTTCAAATTCCAAATGGAATACATCCGATATTCATTGAATATACAGGGGAGAATGCAATTGATTTTAAAGAATTTGCATTTTTGTAAAAAATGACAGAGAGGAGAAAAGATATGAAGTATAAGGCTGTTATTTTTGATTTAGATGGAGTGATTTGTTCAACAGATGAATATCATTATAAAGCATGGAAAAAGCTGGCTGACAAAATGAATATCTCTTTCGATCGGAAAGTGAATGAGAGACTTAGAGGAGTAAGCCGTATGGAATCCCTAGAAATAATTTTGAAAAATTACCATGGAAATATGTTATCTAGGGAAGAAAAAGATAAACTGACAGAAGAAAAAAATCAAATTTACAGAGAAAGTCTTTCAAACATGTCGGAAAAGGATTTGAGTAGTGAAGTGAAAGAAACGCTAGAGCTTTTACATAATATGGGACTAAAGTTAGCAATTGGTTCTTCAAGTAAAAATACTAAGTATATATTAAAACAAATCGGCCTGGAATCGTTTTTTGATGCGATTAGTGATGGTACGAATATTAAGAAATCAAAACCTGATCCAGAAGTATTCTTAAAGGCAGCAGAATTTATTCACGAAAATCCAGAAAATTGTCTTGTTGTTGAAGATGCAGAAGCAGGAATTGATGCAGCAATTGCAGGACATTTCGATAGTGCCGGAATAGGAACTGCTGTTGCTCATGGGAAGGCTACGTATAGACTAAATAGTTTTCAAGAAATTATAAAAATAGTAATTGGAGAATCTTAAATTTTATATGAAGGGAGTAGAAAATTTAAGATTCACCATTTGGAATTGAAGAACTGGTATTACCGCCGGAAGCAATTGACAAGCCGCCAATGGAAGTTATGATTGCTCTGAATATTGACCTATCTGTATTTGATATCACAGGAAGCAAAGATTATTTAAAACGTACTTATGAGATGGTTGAGCAGATGGAACCATTATATTTGAAATATCGTGGAACAGATAAGCTGATGAGTTATGTGAAAAAATCCGATACAGATTATGGAACATATTTTAGCTGTGAAGAATATGATATTGCGATTGCTTATGCACCGAAGGGACAGGCAAAACCATTAGCAGCAGGTGTGATTTATGAGCTCGCTCCAAATAAATTTCTGATTGGAGGAATGATGAGTAACTTTACATTTCGTGCAAAAGCAGGAGAGAATAAGAAAGTAGATATCCTGCGTTTAGAGGAAGGCAATGTCGTGAATGGCGAATGGAAGGCTGGAAGAACAGAAGCAATCGGAATGTGGTTATCGCTTGAAAACAGAAGAATATCGGTTTGCCTATGATGCTTCAGATTTTTTAGTTGAAGATAAGATCTATTTTCAAGATATCCTCCCTTTATTGCAAAATATTTCAAAAGAGGCATCTGCCATATGGAGCTACGCATTTATGGAAATGATGAACAATGCAATTGAACATGCAAATGCAGAACATATTTCATGTTATGTTAAGAAAGATGCTTTATATACGGAAATTTCAATAACAGATGATGGAATCGGTATTTTTGAAAATATCAGGGCATACCTAGAAAAAGAATGTGGATATTCTGCGGATATTCAAGATGCAATTTTGGAATTATATAAGGGAAAATTGACAACGCAAAGTGAAGCACATCCTGGTGAAGGAATCTTTTTTGTTTCCAAAGTTTTGAGAGAGTTTGCAATTTGGTCGGGACAAAGTGTGTTTACCGCAGGAAGATATACAGAAGAAAAGTTAATTCAATCGCATTTGATTTTGTATTATACTAGTCTTAAGTCAATCGGAACGATGGTTGTGATGAAGTTGGAAAATGATACAACGCATACATTAAAGGAAGTGTTTGACATGTTTGCACCGATAGAAGAAGGATTTGTAAAAACTGTAATACCATTAAAAAAAGTGTGTCCATATGGAGAACCAATTGCACGTTCACAGGCTCGAAGAGTTGTTTACAGACTAGAACAGTTTAAGCAAGTAGAATTTGATTGCAGCGGAATTGATTTTATGGGACAGGGATTCGCCGATGAAGTGTTCCGTGTGTTTCAGAATAAATATCCAGACATTCAGTTGGAAGTCACCAATGCGAATGAAACTGTGCTGGGAATGATAAGACATGTGAAGCGGTAAGACAACAATTGGAAAAGTAATCGGAGTAAACTATGGAGAATACCAGAAAAGTAAATCGCCTCATCCCTCCACTTAGTTCAATCTCGGTACACCTTTAAGAAAGAAAAGACTATGCAATCCAGCGAATTGGAGTCGGGCTCGCCCGACGAAGCTCCCGCAGGAGCGCATAGTCTTTTCTTTCTTGGAGGCTGTCGTGAAGTAAATAGCAACCCGCAGTTGCCGTAATCCTTAAAACATGGTAGGATGTTAAAGGTATATTTGATAAAAGACATCATATAGAGAAGGAATTATAAAGATGGAAATTACAGTACAAGAGTTAAGAAATCTGAATCAAAACAGTTATCAGATTATTGATATGCGGGATGAGACTGAGATATCGCACGGGAGTATTCCGAATGCGGTTCATATGTCGGCAGAAGAGATAGAAAAAGTGATAGAGAATCAGACAGAAGGAGTATTCTCAAGAGAAAAAAAACTTGTAATATGCTGTGCGCGAGGACGTGTTAGTGTCGATGTAGCAGAAGCATTGTGTGAATCTGGATATGATGCGGTAAGTCTTCAAGGAGGTTACATTTCATGGTTGCTCGATACGATGAAGCAGCAGGAGGCAGATGAAATCTGCGCAGATGTGGAGCAGAGTATCCGGAAGAAATTTCATAAACCAATCTGGAGCAAATTCACAAAAGCAATCAATCAGTACGAATTGGTAAAAGAGGGCGATCGAATCGCAGTTTGTATTTCTGGTGGTAAGGATTCCATGCTAATGGCAAAGTTGTTTCAGGAGTTGAAAAGGCATAATAAGTTTCAGTTTGATGTGAAGTTTCTTGTTATGGATCCGGGATACAGCCCTGCAAATAGACAGGTTATTGAGGAAAATGCAAGAAAGCTTAAAGTGCCGATCACGGTGTTTGAGTCAGATATTTTTGATTCTGTATACAATATAGAAAAATCACCATGTTATTTGTGTGCACGAATGAGAAGAGGACATTTGTACAGTTATGCAAAAGAATTAGGATGCAATAAAATTGCTCTGGGTCATCATTATGACGATGTTATTGAGACGATTTTGATGGGAATGTTGTACGGAGCACAGGTTCAGACGATGATGCCGAAGCTTCACAGTACAAATTTTGAAGGAATGGAATTGATTCGTCCATTATATCTGGTTCGAGAGGATAGTATTAAAGCGTGGAGAGATTACAATAATTTGCATTTTATTCAGTGCGCCTGCAAATTTACGGATACATGTACAACATGTAATAACGAAGAAAATCAGTCAAAAAGAATGGAAATCAAGGCACTTATCCAGGAATTGAAAAAGACAAACAAATATGTTGAGGGAAATATTTTTAAGAGTGTCGAGAATGTGAATTTAAGTACAATTGTGGCATATAAAGAGCATGGCGTGAAGCATCATTTCTTAGATACATATGATGAAGAGTAGAATAAAAACTAAGTAATCAAAGAGTTATAAAAAAAGAGACGCAGCCGTTATCGAAAACGGATATGCGTCTCTTTTCTTCATACAAATATGAAGGCTTAGATTTGGTTTAAAAATTAATATTGTGTTAAAAAAGTTATTTAAGCTTTTGGCATCTCCCAGGCATTATGGTCTGTGTGAAGAAGCATATGTGCCTTGTGCGACAATGGTCTCTCCATGTAGTCAGAGTACAACTTCTGTACATCCGGATTTTCATGAGAGAAACGAAGCGGTGCATTAGCATCCAGAAAGTAGAGATTTTCACCACGTTCATGGGCAAGTTCTTCTCCGTCATGGATTGGCTGACCGCCACCTCCAACGCATCCGCCAGGACAGGCCATAACTTCTACGAAGTCATAGTGTACTTCACCGTGTTCGATTGCTTCGAGTAATTTACGTGTATTACCGAGTCCGCTGACAACAGCAGCTTTTACAGTTGCACTGCCAAGCTGTACTTCAGCCTCTATAACACCTGTTTCAAAAGATGGGCTTCGTACAATTTTAAATGCATCCGGTTCTGGGTTTTTGCCTGTTACAAGATAGTGGGCAGAACGAAGAGCTGCCTCCATAACACCTCCGGTTGCACCGAAGATTACACCGGCACCGCTTCCTTCTTTCATAAGTGGGTCGCATTCACGGTCTACTAATGTAGAAGGTGAAATGTGTGAAGAGCGAATCATACGTGTAAGTTCGCGGGTTGTAAGAACCGCATCAATATCATTTCCGGCATATTCTTTATAGAACAGTTCCATGTTTCGTTCGCCTTTTTTAGCAACGCAAGGCATGATGGAAAGTGTGTAAATATTTTCTGGTTTTACGCCAATTGATTCAGCAAAATAAGTTTTCATGACTGCACCAAACATCTGCTGTGGAGATTTTGCAGTTGATAACTGTGGAACCAGATGAGGGTATTGCGATTTGATAAATCGAACCCATCCAGGGCAGCAGGATGTAAACATTGGACGTAATTTTAATTCGCCTTTTGTAAATCTCTGCAGGAATTCATTTCCTTCTTCCATAATGGTCAGGTCAGCAGAGAATGTTGTATCAAATACATAATCTACACCAAGACGTTTGAGGGAATCCATGATTTTGCCTACAGTTGCCTCTTCACGAGATAATCCGAGAGCTTCACCCCATGCGGCACGTACAGCAGGAGCAACCTGTGCAACAACTACCTTATTTGGATCGGCAATGGCACGGAATACTTTTTCTGTATCGTCTCTTTCATGAAGTGCACCAACAGGGCAATGGGTAATGCACTGTCCACAAAGTGAACAAGATACATCAGAAATCTTTTTGTTTCCTCTTACGTTTACGGTTGTTCTAGAACCGGTACTTGTCACATCCCAGATATGTAAATCCTGAATTTTATCACAAATCTGGATGCAGCGCATACATTTAATACATTTTTTGGAATCGCGGATAAAAGGAAAATCCTTATCCCATGGAAAATCTTCCAGTCTTTGTTTATATGGAATATCAAGTATATTCAAATCATTTGCGATTTTCTGTAATGTACAGTTTCCACTTCTGACACAAGTTGCACACTGGCAGTCATGCTGAGATAAGATAAGCTGTACCGTTTTTTTGCGGGCATCACGAACCTTAGGACTGTTTGTGTAAATAACCATGCCTTCTATCGCAACGTTATTGCAGGAGGTCATAAGACGATCCATCCCTTCACGTTCGACAACGCAGACACGACAGGCTGCGATATCGTTAATGCCTTTTAAATAGCAAAGTTTTGGAATCTGGATGCCGATGGATGCAGCCGCTTCCATAATGGTTGTACCTTCCGGTACGGAGATTTTTTGATTATCAATCGTAATATTTACCATAATGTTTCTCGACCTCCTTTGAAGCTTCCATAACCGAAGTGATCACAGCGCAGACAACGTTCGGCTTCTTGATCTGCCTCGGCTTTGGACATGCAATTTTCAACACCATCAAAGTCGCAGACGCGTTCACCTGCTTCGCGTTCTGTTAAGTTTACTCTTCCGCAAGGTTTACGGTCGGAAAGTTCTGGTTCCGGAATCTCAACATCACAGCTGATGATGTGATGATATCCAAGATATTCATCAATGTTTGCTGCGACTACTTTAGCAGCTGCAATTGCTTTGATTACAGTTGCAGGACCGGATGCACAGTCTCCACCGGCAAATACGCCAGGAATATTATCAAATCCACCGGATGTTGCAGTCTGGATTTTACCGCGCTGAACAGGTACACCGGCTTCTTCAAAATGCTGAAATTCGATATCTTGTCCGATGGCAACGATCAGTGTCTGACAAGGAATAAATACGTCTTCTTCGCCTGTCGGTCGTACACTTGCGCGTCCGTCTTTGATCTTGCTGATCATTTGCGGAGTAACATAAATACCGGTTACATGATTATTGTCATCTACCTGAATTTTGGATGGAGCCATCAAAGTCTGTACCTCAATTCCTTCAGCGATAGCCCCTTCAATTTCAGCTGCAAGAGCTGTCATATCAGCTGTACGACGACGATATACAATACTTACCTTTTTGGCACCGAGACGTTTTGCAGTGCGGACTGCGTCCATAGATACATTACCGCCACCGATAACAGCAACTTCCTGTCCCTCAAGATTTGCAGGTGTTCCTTCGCCGACATCACGGAGAAAACGAACTGCGGAGAGGACACCGTCTGCATTCTCACCTTCAATACCAAGTTTTTTATCTGTACTTGCTCCGATTGCAATCAGGACAGCGTCATAATCTTCACGAAGACTTTGAATAGTCATATCTTTACCGATTCGTTTACCATATTCAACTTCGACACCTGTTTTTAAGATTGCATTAATATCATCATCCAGACGGTCTTTAGGAAGACGATAATTAGGAATACCATAGCGAAGCATACCACCTAATTTTGGAAGCATCTCAAATACATGTGTCTGATGACCCATTAACTGCAGAAAATATGCAGCACTTAGTCCGACTGGACCTCCTCCTACAACAGCAATTCGTTTACCTGTAGATGGTGAACAGACCGGAGGTGGAACTTCGCCGGCAAAATCAGCTGCTACACGTTTGAGACCGCGAATATTGACAGCATCGTCAACAATATTACGGCGGCAACGTGCTTCACAAGGATGCTCGCAGATAAAACCGCAGGTTGTAGGGAATGGGTTATCCTTTCTGATTAAGCGGATAGCATCTGCGTAACGACCTGCTTTTACAAGTGCGATATAACCAGGAATGTCAACATGTGCAGGACAAAGCGATACACAAGGAACCGGCTGAGTATACTGGCATGTACATCTTCCCTGACGAATATGCTCTTCATAATCTTCACGACAGCCTAATAAACTTTTGTAGACCATATGAGCAGCTTCGTATCCAATCGGACAGTCAGCACTTTCCATAATAGAAGTAGCAAGCTCCATCATTTCATCTAATGTCTGCATGGTAGCTTCGCCATTTAAAACATCTGTCAAGAGGTTTTTTAATTGCCAGAGACCGACACGGCAAGGGACACATTTGCCACAGGATTGTGTGTGACACATTTCAAGAAAGGCACGAGTCATATCTACAGGACAAAGTCCCGGAGGGCTGGATTCGATTCGACGTTCCAGATCACGATAGAGTCCTTCAACAACGACCTGAGCCCGGATAGGGGTAGGGATTTCTAATCTACTCATATCAAATTCTCCTTTTCATAAATATAGTCTCTCGGAATCTCTAAGCCTGTATTTATGCGGCTTCTGAGATTCCATTTTTATTTTTTCTCCACCTTTTTCCACTTCTTCCACCTGGCAGATCATTGATAAATTTTGGAATCTTGATCTGTCACAAGTTGATGAACTTATGAAGGATCGGTATTCTGTCTTTGGTCCTGAACCTAGACTCCCTTCCGATATGCTTCGTGCCATCCTTGTTTCTGCCGCATTTAAAATTACTTCCTACACCAGATTTGCTGCTGACCTGAAAGAAAACCTTCTTCACGCCATCATTTCCGGCTTCTTTGTCGGCGATACTCCAGGCGTTGGTACCTTTTATGACTTCCACAGGCGGCTCTGGTTATCTTCCGACAAGAACCTGACTAATGCTGTTCATCCTCCTAAGGTAAAACCTCAGAAACCAAAAGGGAAAGAACAAAAAGCTGCTCCTGTTGAAAAACTTACCGTTGATGATCTCTTTCAGCAGTTTGAAAAGAATCCGCCTGCTGATATGGCTCCCTGCGCAAAACTTTGGGAAATTTTTAATACTTTTTTCCTTCAGAATTCTGCCAGCATGGGGCTTATCTCTTTAACTTCCCTTGCCTTAGCCGGTGATGGAACTCCCGTTTACACTTCCGCTCAAGAGCGAAAAACAAGAACCTGTAACTGCCTGAAAAACGGAATTCGTGATTGCAAATGCAACCATATCTATCATCAGCCTGACTGTGATATCGGTTGGGATTCCCATCGCAACCGTCATTACTTTGGATACGACTTATACATGCTGACTGCTTCTGATTCTGAAAATGACCTGCCTGTTTTTCCTTTTCTGAGTCCTGCTTCACGGCACGACTCGCATGGTTTTTTATACAACTGGTTTTCCATGAAAAAAATGCTCCCAGAAGCAAATGTTATCAAGTTGCTTCTGGATTCAGCGCATGATGCGATGCCTTACTATGATTACTGTAAAAAAAACAATATCACACCTTTTATTGATCTCAACTGGAAATGCGGAAGACCGCCAGTCTATAAAGATGATATTTCTATAAACAGTGATGGGATTC
>PPYE01187262.1_pt1 | contig 13049 bp, 12 predicted proteins | sample 1559881 | NCBI WGS metagenome assembly PPYE01 (sample SAMN08240022, study PRJNA423297) | Human gut metagenome, whole genome shotgun sequencing project.
GGGGCTCAATATGGCCGGAACATACCTGCTTGAAATGATAATATTATTTCTCAATAAATTTAAAACAGCTTCTAAATATCTCCCTCTTTTTTCTAAAAAAGTTCGATCATGCCATAAACAACAGACATACCGGTTCTACATTTGCCTGAAAAAACAGACGTATGGAAACACAAGAACAGATTCTGAAAGAACAACGATTGAGAATAGAGGTGTTGAGACATCAACTCCTATTACGTTATTACGAACTGCTGCTCTCGTTAGACGTACTGACACAAGCTGCAGAAGTAAAAACTTTGATGGGCTACATCAACACCCTCGAACGATATGCCAAGCGATTCGAGAATAAACCCTCGAAAAAAGAAGCCGGAAAGAAAGGTCGGAAAAATACGGCCGACGAGACGACTGCCGATGATATCCACCCCGAAACCTCTATCTCTCTATCCGAACAGGCAAAGGAACTCTTCGATATGATGGCTCTTGACGACAATCTGCCATCGGAAGAAAACGAATTGCCTGCCGACATCGACGACTTCCTGAAAGCCGGATATGCCCGTTTTCTCGAACAGCAAAAACTACGAGCCCATAAAAATACGCCACATATCAATCCCGATAAAATGTAAGCATATCGACACCCCTCATCATAAAAGGGACACTGAAATCCTCATGAGGGCAAAAAAATATTCAAACATAAAAACAGGGTATCAGAGCTATAAAATAAAAAGAAAAAAACGGCTCGGACTTGCAACTATTTACCGAACAAGGCACGATATTTATACAGCAAATCGCTGTACTGCGACAAATGCCTAATAGGTAATAGCGATACCGGAGAGTAGCGATCGACATGAATACGATAATAATCGCCATATCCATTTTGCAACGCCTTGTCGAGATAGGAAATCGACTTGTCGACATCAAAGCCGGCATACATGCAGGCTAAATAAAAATAATCGATATTACGAACCGACCCGGAAGTCAAAAGCGAACGCTCCCACTCCTCGGCCTGTTTTTTCAAATGAAGTTTCGCAAATGCGATTCCTTTCAAATTATCGCCATAAGCAACAGACGTACCGTCCAAGCTAAGTACTTTGCGGTAATCCGCCTCAGCAGCGGTACGATTTTCCATACCATATTCTTGCGTATAAGCCCGTGCCAAATAGGAATACGGTTCATCGGGAGCTGCGACAACAGCCTCGTTATAACAACTTATCGCCTGCCCGAAGTCGCCTTCGTCATAGGCAATCATTCCCCTTTCCAGACAAATCGCCACATTCGAGGGGTCATATACCGCCGCTTGCCGAACAGCTTGTTCGGCAGCGGCAAGATTGCCATCTCCCCTCTCGATTTCAGACAACAATCGATAATACTCGGCATTCTGCGAATCTTTCTCTATCGCTCTTTTTATATCGGCTCTCGCTTCGTCGAATCGGGTCAACCTCGACAGACAAAAGGCCCGATTATAATAGACCGTATGAAAATTGAAAAAGTTCTCCTCCACGATCGTATTCCAATCACGCAAAGAAGATGCATAATCATAATGGTCTTTATAAATGGTGGCACGCACATAATAAAGCATACCCTGCCGGGGAGAACGTTCGATATTCCGATTCAACCCTTCGATAACGCCGTTATACGACTCGTTACTATAAACGACCAGCTTTTGTATCGCTCCCGAATGCCCGTCATCGAGCGAGACGGCATAGACCAAATCATCGACTGCTTCGGGCATCATGTCCATCTCCTTATAAATCTCGCTGCGCTCCAAATAAATCTTCGGATCTTTGGGCGAGAGATTGACAGCCTGAGCTAATAAATCTTTCGCTCTCACTGGCTGACCGGTATGAGCCTCAACTCGCGCCAATCCCATAAATGCGCTTTGACTGCGGGTATCCATGCGCAACAAATGGTTATAATCGATTTTAGCCATATCGTATTGTCCCAACCGGCACAGCAGATCTCCCCGGTCTTTCAGAGCCAACCGATGGTTAGGGACTAATCGTAAAGCACTGTTCAAATCGGTCAAAGCAGACTTGGTCTCTCCTCTTTCCGACAGAATCTTGGCTCTCAACAAATAAGCCTGTGCCAAATCGTCCTTCTCTTTTCGAGGAAAATATTTAATCGCATTGTTGATATCCGACAAAGCCTTTTTCATATCCCCCTGTCCAAAATAAGCCATAGCCCGACTATAATACGTCCTGTAATCCTGTGGATTGGCAGCCAATTCCTCGGCATATACCTCCATCATGGCTTTCACCAAATCATCGTTTTCCGTCGCATGAAGAGCAAACGACGAAGAGAAAAAACAAAATAAGATACCCCCTATAAAACACCTGAGTCGAGAAACCATTGTCAAACAGCTTTTATATGTTACTTATCTTTACTACCCAAAGACATTACAGCCTGCCGAATGCACACCAACCTTGTCAGCAAGCCTTCCAAAAGATCCAACGGCAACATATTGGCTCCGTCCGATTTAGCTTTACACGGTTCGGGGTGAGTCTCCATAAACAACCCATCGACACCCACTGCGATACCTGCCCGGGCGATAGTCTCTATCAATTCCGGCATTCCTCCGGTCACGCCCGAATCTTGATTGGGCCTTTGCAACGAATGGGTAGCATCGAGAATGACCGGGAAACCGAACTTCTGCATAATCGGAATGCCCCGATAGTCGACCAACAGATCTTGATAACCGAAAGAAGTTCCCCGTTCTGTAATCATCACATCGTTATTCCCGGCATCTACGACCTTTTGAGCAGCAAACTTCATGGCCTCGGGCGACAGGAATTGACCTTTCTTGATATTCACCACTCGCCCTGTTTTTGCAGCAGCCACCAACAAATCGGTCTGGCGACACAAAAATGCCGGAATTTGCAACACATCGACATACTCGGCAGCCATCTTAGCCTCCTCGGCCGTATGAATATCGGTAACGACAGGTATTTTGTATGTATCGGCGACTTTCCGTAATATTTTCAAAGCCTTCTCATCGCCTATCCCGGTAAACGAATCAAGGCGAGAACGGTTGGCCTTGCGATAAGAGCCCTTGAAAATATAGGGTATCTGCAACGATTCTGTTATCCCGACGATCTTTTCCGCAATATCCATCGCCATGTACTCTCCTTCTATGACACAAGGACCTGCCAACAGAAAGAAATTACCGCTATCGGTATATTTAAGATTTTCGAGTTTCATTATTTCGATTTTAACTGATTCAACACTTGTATCGTATGGCAGGCAACTACTCCGGCCGTTTCCGTACGCAACCGGCTCTGCCCCAACATCACCGGCTGAAATCCACAAGCAATAGCTTGCTCTACCTCTTCGGGGCTGAAATCGCCCTCAGGACCTATCAAAATCAAAGCATTCTCTCCCGGGCGATATACCTCGGAGAGTTCTTTCCGCTCGCCCTCCGCATAGCAATGAGCAATGAATTTCTGTCCATCGAAAGGACGGGCGACAAAGTCCGAAAAGGCTTCCATTTCAGACAATCGGGGCAAAACAGCCTTTAAGGATTGCTTCATCGCCGAAATCAGAATTTTGTTTAGACGATCGAGTTTTAACTCTTTCCGTTCAGAGAATCGGCATTTCAACAAAGCAATCGAATCAATGCCTATCTCCGTGACTTTTTCGGCAAACCACTCCATTCTATCGAGATTCTTCGTCGGCGCAATCGCTACATGCACTTGTGCCCGCCACGGATTGGGAACTTTCGATTTTTTCAATATCCGTATGCCACAACGCTTCGGATGCGCCAGAACGATTTCGGCCAGATATTTATTTCCTCCCCCATCGACAATTCCAATCTCATCACCTTCGCCCATACGCAAAACTCTGACACAATGCTGGCTTTCCGCCTCAGGGAGCTCATGCACACTTTCAATATCGGGAGCATAAAATATCTGCATAGGACCTCGTTAAAAGATTAAACTTTCTCTGCCTTGACTTTGGCTTGATGTTTATAGTGGAACGTCAATGCAAACAAAATACCGATTACACAAGCATAAGCCGCAAAGATAGTCCAACATGCCGGCCAGTCGGTCACCACGCCATTCTCGCTATGATAAGCGATAACCAACCCAGCACCGTAACCGCCCACAATAGAACCCAGTCCATTCGTCATCATCATGAAGATACCCTGAGCACTGGCTTTTATGGAAGCGGGAGCCTCATCGGCAATGAAAAGAGAACCCGACACATTGAAGAAATCGAAGGCCATACCATATACGATCATCGATAATACCAAGAATACGACCGGGAAGCCCTCGGGACCGCCGATTGCGAAGAATCCAAAACGCAATACCCATGCCATGAAACTGATGATCATCACCCTCTTAATACCGTATCGGCTCATAAAAAACGGTATCGCCAGAATAAAAAGAGTTTCCGATACCTGAGAAAGAGAAGAGAGTATGACCGAATATTTCACAGCCCAAGCCTCGGGGTGAGTCGCCTTGAAGCTATCGAGAAAAGGAACGCCATACATATTGGTCACTTGAAGGGCTGCCCCCAACAAAAAAGAGAAAAGCAAGAATACGGCTGTACGGTAATTCTTAAACAAAACCAAAGCATCCAATCCCAACACAGACATGAGCCCGTTATTCTTCATCGCCCTAGCCGGAGGACAAGCCGGTAAAGTGAAGCAATAAAGTCCCATCGCGGCAGAAGCGCACGCAGCCATAATCAACTGCCCATTATTGGAACTGAACCCAGTGAGGTTATCTATCCACATAGCGACGATAAACCCTATCGTTCCCCAAACTCTCACGGGAGGATAGTCCTTAATGCGATCCAATCCGGCTTTATCGATAGCATTATATGCAACGGTATATGACAATGACAGAGTGGGCATATAGGCCAGCATATTGACCAACATCGCTATTTTGAACAAATCATAATCGGTAACGAACGCCGCACAAAAAAGAGAAATAGCTCCGACCCAATGCAGAACTCCCATCAACCGTTCGGCATTCACCCACTTATCGGAAACCACGCCTATAAGCGCAGGCATAATAAGAGAAGCTATACCCGATAGAGCAAACACACTGCCCACGAGTGCACCGTCGAAAGCCAAGCCCCCGTCTTCAACGGGTGTCGTCATATATAATCCCAATGTACAGAGCCACGATCCCCAGATAAAAAATTGGAGAAAATTCATGACTATCAGCCGAATTTTTACACTTTCCATATTCTTGCGTTTGTGTTGTAATAATTTCCTTTTTTACAGGACATGGTTTAGATTATCCGTCAAAAATAAAGCCGATCGAGCACGGGAATACCAAACTTGTCCGAGCGTTTTACCGACATGCGGCTTATTTCATGCAAATCTAAAAAAATATCGGTGTTCTTACAAGTTATTATCTCTTTTATTCAGCTCATCTTGAATACGAGCGGCTTCTTCATAAGCCTCGGAAGCAATAGCCTTTTCCAAGCGTTCTTTAAGTTCCTTACGGGAACAATTCGACAAACTCTTTTCTTCGGGGAGTTCTTCTGTCTCTACGACTTCTTTACCTTCATTTTCTTCATAAACAAACCCTGCCTCGTCTATAATATCCTGCATGACATATATGTCGGACCGGGTACGCAAAGCTATGGCTATTGCATCGGAAGTACGGGCATCAATACGAATCTCACGTGTACCATCGTCAAAAAGCATTTCCGAGGAAAAAACTCCATTCTCAAATTTATAAATACAAACCTCTTTCAAACGAATGCCGAAACCGTGAGAGAAACTCACAAAAAGATCATGAGTAATCGGACGAGGCGGAACAATACCTTCCAAAGATATAGCTATAGACTGAGCCTCGGACACTCCTATCACGACAGGAATACGACGAGGCCCATTTTCTTCGGCAAGCACCAAAGCATACGCCCCTTTTTGTACTTGACTGTAAGTCAACCCCAACACCTTTAATTTTATACGAGTATCCACGTCACCACATTTTTAATCATACAAATATAGCGAAAGGCGAGTGCAAAGACAAACGGAAATCACATTTCCGACTTGACTCTGCCGAACCATATCCTATATTCTACAAATATAATGAAAGGTGTGTGGAGAATAAAACAAATACGCTTGTTTTTCATAACCGAATCGTATCTTATCTCTCGATTTGGCAGAGACCGCCGCCTCTTTTGTTCAGGCTCAGAGAGAACTATTATTTATTCTATTCCGAATACAAGAAGCATCGTTACAAAGTAATTACTCCACTACCGACGCAAATATGGCGTTCCTTATCATACACGACAGCAAATTGTCCGGGAGCAATACCCTGTATCGGTTCCGTCGAAGAGATAGAATACGACTTGCCCTCCTTAATTAAGAGTCCTGACGTAAAATCGGGGGTATGCCTGTTCTTAAAAGTTATCTCGACAGGCGATTCCATCTCTCCCCACGGGTCATCTGTAATAAAATGGAACTCCGCCAACTTTAAAACCTTCCCATATTGTTTCTCCGTTCCATACCCGTTCGATACGAATATCGTATTGGTATCGACATCTTTCGCCACGACGTACCACGGACCGCCACTTAATCCGAGTCCCTTCCGTTGTCCTATCGTATGAAACCAATATCCCTTGTGAGAACCCAATATCTTACCGGTTTCGAACTCTACTATCGCCCCTTGTCGTTCGCCCAAATGTCGACGGATAAACGCATTGTAGTCGATATTCCCCAAAAAGCAAATACCTTGACTGTCACGTCTGGAAGCATTAGGAAGTTTAGCCGAAACAGCCATCTCCCGAACCTCCTGTTTCAATAAATCGCCGATAGGAAATAGCAAATGGGAGACCTGAACAGAGTCTATCTGTGCCAGAAAATCGGTCTGATCTTTCTTTTTATCTCTTGCCGTGGAGAGATAAATTTTACCATTCCTCTCGGTCGTCGTAGCATAATGGCCGGTAGCCGTTTTATCGAACGCATGCCCCCAACGTTCCTCAAAGAAACCGAATTTGATCATTTTGTTACACATCATATCGGGATTAGGGGTTAATCCGAGTTTCACCGTTCGCAAAGCATATTCCATAACATGGTCCCAATACTCCCTATGGAGAGATACGACTTCAAACGGAAGTCCGTACTTACGTGCAATATAAGTACACATTTCTATATCCTCCTCGGCCGAACAGTCGCCTTCGTCATTGTCCATTCCTATGCGAATGTAAAATAAAGTCGGGTCTATCCCTTGCTCTTTCAGCCGATGCACAACAACGGCACTATCCACTCCCCCAGATAATAATACGGCTACGTTCATCTATTCGTTCTCTAATTCCGGTTCCGGTGATACCTGTCTTTCAAAATTAAACTTCTTCCATGCTTTCTGACGAGGTTTCTAAATGAAAAGTCTTCACGAAGAAGGCATCCGCAGAATATCGTCCGGGACCCGCAAGCAGTATAAAAGTATAAATTCCCAAATAAAGCATCGGTAATTCTGCCGTCGACAGGCTAATCGGAGAAAAGGTAAAAAAAGCTGCAATAATCATAGAAAACATCAACGGTAAAACCGCCAACCTTGTCATAAATCCCAACAGCACCAACGAGGAACAACCAACCTCTACCAATATGATAAGGATTAACGACAGCTCACTACTCATTCCCATAGTTGCAGGAAACGTAGATTTCAAAGTATCGAACTGTTCTATTTTGGCGATGCCGTGAGTCAGCATCATGAAACCGATAAACACCCGTAACCCTAGTTTTGCCCAATCGGACAATCGTTCACACAACAAAAAGCGGGAGACCGTTTTAGCGAAATTCTTCATATTCAATTTTGTTAATTCAATATTTAAATAACAACCGAATTGCTCAAATAGATTAAATAGAAAAGACTTTGTGGTCGATTCTTCCTTTTTCAGGTGTTATTGGGTCAAAAAAACCTATGCTCACGCACAGAGGGGATCTCAAATGGACGATTCACATCGTTTACACAGAATCAAAACCACAAAGTCTTTTTACTTATTTTCCTTCAATATCTTTTCTACTTCTTCCAGCGAAGTATTGCGTAATATTATTTTCTTATCTTTATCCACCAAATACAAAGCAGGCATAATCCTCAAATCGAAATAACGGTCTCCATTTTCCATAGAAGCCACCACCCACTCTTTGGGATATTTCTCAACACCGCCCAACCATTCGTCCGTCTCTCCATCGGGATAAACCGACAAAATAACGAGTCGCCCTTCTCTTACTTCTTTCAATAAAGACTGCGAAACACTCAACCTCAAAGTAGTCAACGAGCAATCATCGCATTCGGGATCGTTAATATATAGCAGGACAAAAGGAGCTTTTAATTTCTTAACACGGAACTTCTTTTCTTTTCCCGGTAATTTATATTCAAAGTCGGTCAATTCCATTCCCAATTGGTTTTTAGTCAAAACATCATATTGATAGGAATAACGCAACTTACGTAACTTATCCACTTTTTTCGAATCGAGCACCGCTTTTACAAACGGCAAATAGGCTTCCTCGCTAACTAAATGCCCTTCTCCACTATATAGATATTTATCGGCTATATCGGCATACATCAACAATATATCTTCATCGCTCGAAGCCCGCTTCAATAAAATATCAATAGATTTCAATGTGCTCTCTCGTGAAGCGATACGCATAATAGAGGTAAAATCGACGAAAGCCTGTTCCGGAATTTCCCTCGCATCCAAATATGCGCGGTTTTCAATATCAAAATTATCCCAATAATGGGTAATTAAGTATTCGCTTCTAACATCGGGCGTCACCAAACTATCGGGAATATCGGGCAACTGATATGGACGGACAGAATCTTCTTGTGCCTCCGACATTACAAAGGTACATGCGAATATACACAACAGAATTTTTCTTACCATAAAATTTCCCATATAACTAACCCAAGAGTAGGAGCAAACACCCTTGACTATATCGATGTATAATCCGTTTTTGCATCGGTTGCAAATATACACAAATTATCGTAAACAGCAACCCATTTGACTTTTATATTTAGTTCATTCGTATTAAACATAAAATATTAAATAATTTCTATACCAAACAACAGCCCGATTATTTTTTTAGATTTTTTTATTTTCCCACTTTCCCCATTTCATATAAGCCGCCGAAAATAAAAGGATTCCAATGGCATAGATATGCTCTGTCGTCCAGCAAATAACAACATCGACCCTCAGATAAAATATCATAATCGCCACATAGACGACATAGAGCACCAGCGCCATCAGTTCCAAAATAAACGCAGCACGAGTATTGCCTGTCCCCGAAACCGACTGAAAATAGACATTCCCCGGAACTATAAAAATATAGGCGGAACAAAGGACAAACAAAGACGGAAGCGATGCCGAAATAAGATCGGGCATATCGGTGTAAATGCGCAAAATCCAATTGGGACAAAGGATAAAGAACAATATAATCGGAAGCACAAACAAATATGCCATACGGATACACTGATTCAACGTGCCCCGTACATAGCGAGTATTTCCAGCTCCTATCAAATTACTGATGAGCGTACTACATGTCGAAGAGAACGTAATGACAATCATAAAAGGCAGGGCCGATACGTTACGAATAATATTCGTTATGGCCAACGATCGCTCGCCCAGATGTTCCACGGCGATAAAAAACAGGAACCATGTAGACATGGATATAAAATTTTGAACCATCGTCCATACAGAAATATTCAAAATATTTCCCAAAGGTTCTCCATTCCGCAGACCGAAACGATTTAATCCATATTTTTTGACATCGACTCGTACACGGGTGTAAACGACAAAGAAAATTACCGATACCAACTCGGCCAAAGAAGAACCGATGGCGGCTCCTGCAATTCCCATAGCCGGAAATCCCAATTTCCCGAAAACCAGAATGTAATTAAACACGACATTCGACAATACCATGACAATCGAATTGAGTGTCAGAGTCTTTGTTTGGGTTGTTCCCACGAAAAAGGCGCGGAACATCACGGCTACGAATGAAAAGAAAAATCCATATACCCGCCAGCGAATATAACTTACGGCAGCCTCATGAACATGAGGCGAATCGATAAATCGTTCGAGAATCAAAGGCGAAACGAAATGAGATGAGACAAACAGCACCAACGCTACTCCCAGCAAAAAATAGGTTCCCTTATAAAATATCGGGCCTATCTTCGCATAATTTCCTTCTCCGTTTCTCCGCCCCATAATGATTTGCGCTCCCAAGCTAAACCCGAAAGCAATCATATAAAATGTCATGTAATAGACTCCGGCAATGGCCGAAGCTCCCAATTCGACTTCACCGACACGCCCCATAAAGGCGGTATCGGTCATGCCGATGAGTTGCTCCATAACGAGGCTGATAAGAATCGGATAGGCAATGAACCAAATCTGTTTATAGCTGAATTTTACCGGATTATTTCCCATACTCTTTCAAATAAGCCTCAGCGGCTTCACAAAGATCGTTATACCACTTTTCTCCAAACCTGCGAATCAACGGTTCTTTCAAAAATTCGTAAACCCTCACTTTTTCCCGGCGTCCCAATACTTCGGCTGCTTTGCAAATTTTCCAACGGTGATAATTTACCGCCGCAAAGTCTTTGTATTCTTTCAAACGCACAGGATACAGATGACAGGAAACAGGCTTGTAAAAATCGATTTTCCCCTCTCGAAACGCTTTCTCTACGGCACATTGGCACATTCCGTTTTTACCGTAACAGGTAAAAACACAATCCTTACCATTCACGATAGATGTCACCAAATCGCCTTCTTCATCGACATAGGCAACTCCTTGCCGTTCGATAACGGCCTTCGCTTCGGGTAACAAATCGTCCCAGATAACCGGAAGAATTTCTTTCAGTTTACGACATTCTTCCTCGGAGACCGGAGCGCCGGCATCTCCCTCGATACAACATGCCCCCAAACATTTTTCGAGATCACAGATAAAAAAGCGTTCTATGACATCGAGGCTCACCAGCGCACTACCTACTTGCAGCATAATTTCTTCGGATTCTATCGTTTTCATCTATCTTTATGAGGAAGAAAAGCCGGAACGCAAAGCATACGTTCCGGCATATCATCATCGTCGATCGTTGTTATTTCAACAAATCATGTCCTGTCATTTCGGCCGGCTGAGGCAATCCCATGATGTGGCAAATCGAGGGAGCTACATCGGCCAAAATACCATCTTCGACCCGTGCGTTCTTATTCTCCGTCACATAAACGAAAGGCACGGGATTCAACGAGTGAGCCGTATTGGGTGTTCCATCGGCATTCTCGGCATTGTCGGCATTACCGTGATCGGCTATGATAATCACTTCATAACCGTTGGCCTTAGCAGCCTCGACGGTATCGCGCACACAAGCATCGATAGCCACGACAGCTTTTTCGATAGCCGAATAGACTCCTGTATGTCCCACCATATCGCCGTTGGCATAGTTCACGACAATGAAGTCGTATTTATTTTCGCCGATGGCGGCTACCAATTTATCTTTCACTTCATAGGCACTCATCTCGGGTTTCAAGTCATAAGTAGCTACTTTGGGAGACGGAACCAAAATACGATCCTCTCCCTCGAACGGAGTTTCGCGACCGCCGTTAAAGAAGAAAGTAACATGGGCGTATTTCTCGGTTTCGGCGATGTGCAACTGGGTTTTATGCGATTTCGACAAATACTCGCCCAACGTGTTATGTACATTCTCTTTGTCGAAAAGAATATGAACACCCTTGAACGAGGCATCGTAAGGCGTCATGCAATAGTATTGCAAACCGGGAATCGTGTGCATACCGGCCTCGGGCATATCTTGCTGCGTGAGCACAATCGTCAGCTCTTTGGCGCGGTCGTTACGGTAATTAAAGAAAATAACCACGTCGCCCTCCTTGATTCGCCCGTCGCAAGTCGTGTTTACGATAGGTTTGATAAATTCGTCGGTTACATCGGCATCATACGATTCCTGCATGGCTTGCACCATATTATCCGATTTACGACCGATACCGTTTACCAAAAGGTCATAGGCTTCTTTCACCCGCTCCCAACGTTTGTCGCGGTCCATCGCATAATATCGTCCGATAATAGAGGCTATCTTTCCGGCCGATTTAGCGCAATGAGCCTCCAATTCCTCGATAAATCCTTTACCGCTGCGAGGATCGGTGTCACGACCGTCCATGAAGCAGTGGATAAACGTATTTTCCAAACCATATTCTTTGGCGATGTCACACAACTTGAACAAATGATCCAGCGAACTGTGCACCCCTCCATTAGAGGTCAGCCCCATAAAGTGGATATTCTTACCGTTGTCGCGCGCATAAGAGAACGCAGAGACAATTTCTTTATTCTGTAAAATGGAATTGTCTGCACAGGCTTTGTTGATCTTCACCAAATCTTGATAGACGATACGTCCTGCACCGATATTGAGGTGACCTACTTCGGAATTTCCCATCTGACCATCGGGCAAACCCACATTCTCACCACTTGCTTGCAACTGCGAATGAGGATAGGTTTTCAACAAATAGTCCCAATAAGGAGTGGAGGTATTATAAATCACATCTGCGTGCGAATGATTACCGATGCCCCAGCCGTCGAGAATCATCAATAGTGCTTTTTTACTCATCTTCTATATCTATTTAGAGTTATCTAATTCATATATCAACCGACAAAAACAATGCCGAACTTTCCGAAGAGAAACTCTCTACCCCGACATCTTTGCTTTCTCCGGATATCCCCTGCCAAATTGCGGGACAAAGATAGCGAAAGGTGAGCACAGAGACAAACGGAAATCTCATTTCCGACTTGGCTATGCCGAACCGTCTCCTATCTTCGTAGTGACAAAGATACGAAAAACCAAGAGCAGAAACAAATTTACTTGATTATACCGAGAGGAATATTATATTATTCATAAATATGAGATAAAGCGAGGTGAATGCGGGGCATAATTCATTTTCCGTTTTTCCTAACCCCTTTGAAAAACGAGAACAGATATAACTATGGTCCAGTAGAAAATCCGTGGGGATAGACTTGAATTTTAGAAGCTGTTTTAAATTTATTGAGAAATAATATTATCATTTCAAGCAGGTATGTTCCGGCCATATTGAGCCCCTGT
>PPYE01721494.1_pt1 | contig 13049 bp, 9 predicted proteins | sample 1559881 | NCBI WGS metagenome assembly PPYE01 (sample SAMN08240022, study PRJNA423297) | Human gut metagenome, whole genome shotgun sequencing project.
CATCAAATGTTGCACTGGTGTTGCCGGTCAATTTGTTTTGAATGATACCCCAGCCATTTCCGGCAAAACCACTGGAAAAAGTGACAGAACCTATGTCGTTGACAAAATAGGCATTACCATAGTGCTTAACTCCATTATCTAAAGCCAACCAATAGATTGAATCATCAAAGAATAGCTCGTTGGGGAGGAGGCGGGTTTTAGAATCTGCTATTCCAATTGATTTTTTTCCTTCAATCGGTTTGTCAAAAACAAAAAAATCAGCATCTGTAGAAAACATTAAGCTGGATGATTTTCGATTTAATGGGGCATATAAACTTAACGATTCTACATAGCCAAATGATGATTTTATTATTTCAGAGATTTGTACTGTATCGTCATCAGCTACTTTATTATATTTAAATGGAGCTTCAACAAATACGCTATCACCATCACTGTAAAATCCTGGTCCATCTTCTGATTTTAATCTAATATAACGTCTGAATATAACACCAGAATCTTCAGACGATTTTTTATATGTTTCAATCAATATATTCCCTAAATTGTGCCCTGCCTTAAATGATTCTGGAAAATATGCAGAACCAAATTTTGAAATCATTTCATATTCACCATCATCATCATAAATACTGGTTTGCAGGTTAATTTGTTTGGTATTATCGTCTCCCCAATTTAATATTTTGTTAGATGCAGAAAATGAGATAACATTGTTATTCTTGACATGAATAATGTAATTATCATCAAATTTTATGCCTCCTGTTACAATATTTAAATCCCCTGTTAATTGAGCTAACCGTTTGGCCGAAATAACCAATACACTTGTATTATCAAATCCCAAATCTACACCATACAAAGCGGTAATGCCGGATTGGAATGTGCTTGTACCTTTTACAGACAAGTTTCCGGCAACCGTTCCATCTTTCATGGTCCAGCTTACATCTTCTTTATTTGAATTCCCAGAATGATAAAACTCGTTTCCTTGATAGCTAATGCCATCCTTGGATATTTCTAAATCTCCAAGTCTAATATATCCACTACAAATAACATCGCCGTTTAATGCGATTATATCATTATCATAACTTATAACATTACAACCGTTAATGTATAATCCATGTGTGGGGAGATGCAATTCACCGTTAATAGAAACTATATTTTTTCGCTCTTGTGGATTACTTTCGGACGTTTGGTAAACATCCAATATTTTTATTCCATTGTCTCCGGCTGTAAAACCATACAATGCCTTTAATAAACCGGCCATAGAGTCACCATTTATGGAAACAAACCCACCGGTGCCACTTCCGCCGCCTTCTTCACTGCTTAAACTACTTATAATAGTATTTGCTAATAGATATGCAGAGTTCTTTCTGGTTATATTTTCATATTCATGTATTTCAAGATTGATTTTTTCTTCATTCACGACATAACCATCCACATAATCCGAACCTGTAAAATCTGGAAGTGTTTCGTGTGAAGCTTGTTCCATCCCTGTTAAGAGTCGATTGTACATTGTTTCCAATGCACTACCTTTCTTAATTTGTGATATACCTTCATTTAACTTTGCCATTATTCTGCCACTTTTACGGTTTTTGATAAAAATCCTGATATAGATGCTTTATAGGAGTTAACTTTTGCTTGAAGGGATACAAACTTTGCCAAATTAGCTGGAGGTTGAGGTCCCATCATAGTTGGGGTCATCATTTGAGATAATGCTCCTAGCCAGTCAACCAATAAAGTTGCTAATTGATTTCCAAGTACTGCTGGTTCATTGGCACTACCGCTACCCAAATACACTCCATCTTCTTTGATTATAATTTCTTTTGCATTATATTTTGCCAAAATTTGTTGGGCATCAAGAAGTATTTGACTTTTATCATGTTGGGATAAAATATCATCAGCGGTTATTTTGAATATACTTTTATCACTTTCTCCTTCTCCTTTAGCAACTTCCGACAATATCGAAACAGGGGTATAAGTCGTGTGAGCATGAACACCTGTCTTTTCCAATTCATCTACATCTGGAGTATCCTCTGAATCTTCCCATTCTTTTGTTTCTGTTGCTCCAATAATTACTTTGTTATGCGCGTCTACTTGTATTGTGTCTGCATGAGAGTATTGAATAACATATTCGCGTAATGTTTCAGGGTCTGTTGTTATTACGACATCCGAATAAAGATAGGGGATAACCACTAAACCATTTTCATTATTTTGAATAGCTGAAAGATATACGCCTTCATGTAAACCAACTGGAAGCCCGTCATCAATAGCCTGTTTGTCTGTAAGTGTATGAGTATATTCTTGTACATCAACAGTTCCGCACAGTTCTCCATCTGTATGTATTTTAACAACAAAACCTGATATTTTGGCTGTGTTTTTTATAACGTTGTTTCGCGGGTTTACCAATTTATGAAATGCAATTTGTCGTATAGCATCATAAATAGCACTGTTTGCGCTTAAATCGCTTGTAATTTTATCTGCCATAGTTTTATTCTTTTTCTGGTTTGGCAATACAGTAGGGGAGTTTTAAAGTCTGCCTAAAACCGTTAACACCAAATTTTGTGTTGATTTCTTCAATAAGATACCAACCTTGTTTTTCAGGTTCGCGTTTATCAAGTAAAACGACTTTCATTCCAGATTCCAAATGCCTCATGCCTAAATTAGTTCTGTGTAAATCTCCGAAGATAGTAATACTACCTTCAACGCCATTTCTATTATATCCTTCAAAAAAGGCTTCGGCTTCTTTTATTAATTCGTCCTCGCTAATGCCAATTTTTGATGATACATAAGGGATAACGTTGTACGCACTTAGGTTTACTCTATCCTTAGTCTTTGATTTGGGGATAGCTCCAAGTTTTAGGGATTTCTTGCTAAGTTTTGTTTCATTCAGAATTTGGAATTTCTTATGTTCTGTATCATTTTGTCCGGTCCATTCTGGATTTAAACGAACTGTTACATTATACTTGATTTGTTTGTTACCCTCAAACTTGAATCCTTCAGCGGAGACCGCTAAATATCGGGGATCACAATTCATCAAAGTTAAATTGTCTTGGGCTACATGATAATCAAACTGTATTTGAGGAGTATCAGAACTTCCATCTGTATTTAAAATAGAGCTGGCAACATTTCCTGATAAATAAGTATGCCCTACCATAACATAAGGAGTTCCATCTGTATCTTTCCTAATAAAACTATATAGCCCGTATTTATTCCATTCTGTTAATACATCCGCAACTGTCAAATCTTCCGTTAACTGAATCTTGCCAATATTAATGTCCCTTTCTGCTGTTTTGGGATGCAATTTTAACCCTGTTCCTTTTAATAAATCGTATTTTCCTCCCTCTTTCAACAAATCGTTTACTGTAACAGTCATTGGGCCTAATTTAACGACATTTTTTCGTTTTAGCCCACTTGCCAGATTCTCACATTTGATTTCAATAGGTGTGCTTACACTGCATTTTACGATATAACCGTCAAAATCGGGAACGTTCTTGACAAATGCCTCTTTCTCCATTGCCTGAAGTCTCTCGGTCGCATTTTTGAAGACCTTTCCTCTATCTTTATAATAGCCTAAATATATCCGGATACGTTGTCCTACCTTAAAATCAGTCGGCTGGGCTGTCGAATATCCTTTTCGCTTTTCTACAACTGTACCGTCTATTAAACGCTCTGTATAAACAGTAGTTGCACCTTCTTTTTCTATGTTCTCGGAAGTTATAGTGCGTTTAATTACGGTTCCTCTTGGGAATCTGACAGAAGCTGAATTAATAAGTTTCTTATAAGTATCGTTTATCTCAATACTTTCACATTCCCGAATAACAAGGCATTTATTTTCATCTGGATCGTTAATTTCTATAACGTCACTATTAGCTTCCCATATTAGGATTTTACAGCACAATATATCAAGGCATTCTTTACCATCTATAATTATTGCTTCTGGAAGTTTCATACTTAAATGGTGTTAGAAGTTAATGATTCAATCATTTGAGCGGCTTGATTAGCAGCAGATGCTTTAACCTTATCAAGAAGAACTTTGGCCCAACCTTGTTTTTTCATTTGAGAGATTTCAAGGTTTGTTCCATTTATGGTATCTTGCACTACATTAACCGCGTCATCCGGTTCAACGGCAACACATGTAAAACTATATGGTTGAACATTCTTAAAGCCTTCATTTTGCCCCATATTGAAGTCTTTTATCAGAATTTGTGTCACATTGAACTGTTGAAACATGAGATTAAATACCTGGATAACTCCTTTATGTTGCATCAATGTTATAAATTTGGAAACTTCTGCATACGGATATACATCCGGATAATTGCTAACAATCTTTCCTGTTACAGTAAAATTTATATCGCCTCCTGAAATCAATTCTTTACGTGAATAATCTCTTCCTTGTACCTTGGTTAATACAAGATTGTTAGAACTTTGTGCTTGCACTATAGCACCTAAGTCTAAGAAAACAGGATCGCCGGGCACCTTTACTTCCGTAGCAGTGTTAAGTGATGAACTGGCAGCAGCTTCATTGCTCAATCCTTTTATTTTATCCCAATAAGTATTGAATTGAACCGTTTGAACCTGGCCGCTTTCATTTTTAATCCAAAGAAGTAAACCTTCATTGGCAGGTTTACCTTGATACTTTAATACAACCCCTTGTTTATTAAAGGTATCTTCATCTGCCTTCTGACCGTTCGTTATGATTTTCTGAAGCTCTTGACCTTGGTTCTTCTGATAGGCTGCGGTGGCATTCTTTCTGTCCAACTGGCGTATATATTTGGGATAAAGATCGTTGATGGTAGCAAAAGTCATTTGCATCATCGTTCTTTTGGCTGCATAAACAAATACATTACTATATCCTCTATTGGATATAAATTTCAATTGTCCATCTCTTTTTCTATAATTAGCTGCATAAAAGGCGGCATTCACACCGGTGTTTGCCAGCCCTTTACCAACATTAATCGTTAAATTAGAAAATGTAGAGCTTATAAAACTCATATTACATCATATTTGCATTAAAATCTTGAACTACATCTAACAAGGCGGTTGCTAATTCTTGTTTTACGTTTGTTATTGCCGCAACTTGTCTATCATCTGTCATATCAATTGTTTGATGATCCACGCGCATTAGATTTTCTATTCGTACTATTAATTGTTTAGGAGCTGCATTATAATTATTATGACTCCTATATTGAGACTGGTCGGCTCCGTTATGAAGGCTGGAGGCTAAATCTTGCTCTTTGTTACCAGCCGTAGGGTCCCACTTAAATGTATCTTTAACATTTTTAGGGGTATATATTTTCCCACTTTTATCTACCCACTGTGGAGTAGCGTATGGAGCTATTGTTTTAGCTATATACTGTGCCCCGTCAAAAATCGCTTTATCACCTTCTTTCTGTGGACCATAAAAACCGCCCGTAGGAAGTTCGTACCCATTTTTAAGTATATTTTGGAAAGAAGATCTATTTATAAATGGGGCGAAAAGTGGTTTGTATTTAACATCAAGTTCATTGTAAAAGGCTAAAATATCATCAAATGTTTTTGTGATATGACCGGAAATTTCTTTAACATTAGATTTTTCAGGTAATCCAAATTTAGAGGGGTTATTGTATATATCCTGTACATACTTCAACCATCCTTCAGTTCCAAATAGACCAGCTTTAGTATCAAACAAAAGTCCGAAACGGTTTTGCAATACAGTTTGGATCTTCATTGGATCAATAGTCTTTCCTGCATCGGCATCTTTTAACACAGAAGCAAAATCATTCCATGTATTTATTGTTTTCTGCATAATTTGCATAAGGTGCCGGATATATGCTTGTGAACGATGCACATCACCTTCAGTCATCTCGTCATGGAATGTTTCTGTGCTAATCCAGTCCCATCGAGAATCCCAACTATTCATCTTAGGTATAAAACGCTCTGCTGCATTGTCTAATATTCTTGATAAATCTTCTGAACTATTAGCAGACACAGCGTTATGCAAAAGATATTTGCTCAAAGCCATATTCTCTTTAGAATTATGGTCTGCTAATTGGGCCAGCATCATTTGGACGGCCACTTGTTCGCTTATATCTCCGTTTCTTGCAAAAACATTTGTATTCGTTCCACTTAAAGTACGGCCATGTAACTCATACGCATAATAATTTTCACCGTTCAGACCTTTTTTGACAGTCTGTTTCATTCCCAGTGCGCCGGATAATGACTGGAAGGCTTTATCTACACCTGTCCATTGGTCTGCGGCTTCTAATCGTTTTAGTAATTCCGGGTCTCTACCTGCGGCTGTGTCAAAGAATTTGGTTTGGTCGTCTACACTTTGTTTGGGACCATTCTTTTCTATCCAGTAACGATGCCATAATTCAGCGGATTGAGCAATACGCTCGTTTTGGGTTAACAATTCATGATTGAAAATACGCATATTTCCAATCATTAAGGCATCTGGATCGGATAGATTCAACTTGTCAACATTCAAATTACGATAGCTTTGTGCCCATGCTTCATTAGCTTGGCGAGCAGCTTCTGTTATTTTATATGCATCATAAATTTTATAACCTATATAAGTGATAGCTCCTGCTGCCATTACCCCCCAACCAATTGGATTAGTTAAGAAAAAACGTGAAAACCCTTTTATTGCTCCCCATAATGTTGTATTGCCTATTTCCGTGAGGGTATTTATAGTCTTATTACTACTATTTGCTACAACATTACCGACTGTACTTCCTCCAACAAACCATTGTTTAATTTTACTTCCACCATGTAGTAAACCTCCACCTAACGCATTGAATATAGCCTGTCCTTTATTTAAATTATGGCGGCTTTTTTCTATATTATATATACGTACCATATAGGTAAGTGCGGTAAATAGCGGTTTTAAAAAGAATTTAGACAACCAATCTCCCATAAACAATCCACGAATCATTAATGTCGTACTCCATATACTTTGAACTACGCCTGCTGCAATTCCTAACGACATTTGGATTCTTATAAAATATTGAAGAACGGTCTTCCCCCAATTTGGTATCCAGTTCCAGACAGTCATAATGCCTTTAAACACACCAACAATAACATTTGCTATTTTCAAAAACATGTCCATTGCATTTCTCAATGCAGTTGCAAACTCTGTGGATTTCATTAACTCAATCATGCGTTGCAGGAAGTCTCGTATTACTCCTTGCATTTGTTCAAACCCTTGCATTCCAGTTTCTGTAAATGCCGAGGTCATCTGATACCAAAGACCCTGTATGGTGTTTTTCTTTTCGTCGGCAAGGTCGGATGCAAGCCCCATTGACTTTTTATTGAGTCCGGTTACTTCTTGCATTTTTGCTACATTATTTATTAATGCTAGTGCACCTGGAGCCGCTGTTACCCGAAACATCTTGTTGATTAGTGTTGAGAAATCACCAGCACTCATGGTTTGCTGTTTTTCATGTAAATCACTTAAAATGTCAGAGAGATTCCGAAGATTTCCGTTTTTATCTTTTGTGTTGATGCCTAATATGTCCCATGCTTCTTGACCTCTTTTAGTAGGGTTCATCATATTTAATAGCATCATACGTAACGTAGTACCTGCGTGAGAACCTTTGATACCGGCATCGCCTAATACACCAAAAGCTGCCGAAGCAGTTTCAAAATTTAACCCTGATTGATGGGCGACAGTACCGGCATATTTAAATGATTCAGCTAATTCTAACAATGTTGTATTCGTTTTTGTGAACGTCATCGTAAGAATGTCTGCTGTGTTATCCATCTGTTTTGCTGGGATTTCATAAGCGGTCATAATGTTGGTTACAACATCCGCTGTTTCTCCCAAGTCTGTATCACCTACTAGTGCAATATCTGATATAGGCCGGATAGCATGTTTTATTTGATCGACATCATATCCTGCCATAGCTAAGAACTTTCCAGCTGATGCAACTTGTGGGGCTGTATATTTAGTCTCAACACCGACTTGGCGCATGAGTTGGTTCATTTCATTAAACCGACCTTCAAACCCTATACCTTTATCGTGAGTCTGGAGGATATTTTTTGTCGTTTTGGCTATATTGTCATAGGTAGAAGCATCTCTAAATACAGAAGTTACCCCAGACATTAAAGAGCTAAGCCCATAGGCAATTCCCATACCCTTAATCATTTCGCCTGCAACATTTGTACCTGTGTTGGCGTATGTTGGACCTAATACTTGCCGAGTAGATGGATACAGATAAGTACTTCGTCCTGCTCCAGTCTGTCGTGTTGAAGTGGAAGTCGTATTTCTAGTTGTGCTACCAGATACCTCCTTAGATGCGCCAGCGGCACTGGCTGTAATGGTTATTTTACTATTCGACTTAATCTGTTCTATTTTCTGTATTAACTTATCAAGACTACTTATTGCTCTTTCTGTATTAGCCTTTGGCTCAATCGTTTTACCATTTATAGAACTAATAGCTTGATTCAATTTCTTTATATCCGAAGTTGAATATAAAGGTTTACCTAATGCAGTCTTTGCCTGTGATTTTATATTATTGAGTTTAGTTAAGATGCGATCTAAACTTGCTTCGGCTGCACTTGTATTGATTTGTATGTTTATAGGTTTGGTCTTAATAGAAGCCAATGCTGAATTAACCTTACCGATGCTTTTTGCAACAATATCAAATCGCTTTGTTAATGCTTCCATTTCAGCTGTGGCCTGCTGAAATTTACGTATAGACTCTAAAGCTGGATTAGAGTTAACGTTTATCTGATAATTAACAATATAATTTTCTGCCATCTTTTTGTATTTTGATTTTCTAAAGAATAGCGGTTTGGTACCCTGAAAGATTGAAAAAGCCCCTTATCCGACAGAGGATAAAGGGCTACGTAGAAAAAACGAGTAATAAGACACTTTACGCAAGCATTCCAAGTGCACTTGCTTGTTGAGTTATGAGCATTTTGCTGTGGAGCCATACGGCATCTTCAGAAAGCATTGCAAATTCTTCATCGTTTAACTCATCAAGGTTTACGCTGGGAAAATAATGACGGATAAATATCAGTCTATGACGAATAAGTTGATCGTCTTTTACTTCCCAGCTTTTGATAAATTTACGAGTTTTCCTTTGCGCAACTCGATAATTTGAGCCAGGTGTGGCATCAAGCCATAGATGAACAAGGAATCATCTTTAATCAGTTCTTTATCGCCATCGACAAAGCAATCTTTTGCCAATTCTCGCATGGCACCGGCCTGGTCCTTTTGGGAGAGGGACAAATATTTACTGAATGTCGGGAAAGGTGGCTGTTTAAAATAACCGATATAATATGGCTTTTCGCCTTCGTCTTCATCTCCTTCCACAAAAATCGGGAATACACGTTTTAGTTTGGGATCTGAATCTTTCAGCTCTTTTACTTTCTTTTCAATCTCGGTCTGAATATCTTCAGGCAAGAAAAGGTCTTCGTTTACATTTTCCATTATAATTATGATTATTGATGTTTATCCAAGAATAGAAGTTCTGGAAATCGTTGGTTTATTGGTCTTGCATTTAAAATGTTAAATATTGAATGATTGTATATTTTTATTGGTTAGACTTTTATTTTTCATTTTATGTTATTATTTTTGCATGAAAATAGTAGTACATGAGATTAATTTCGAGTGTACTCTATGTAGGGATGTAAAAGGGAAACTGTTGAAAAATGGTTTTCCCTTTTTATATAAGAAAAGGCGAGTTTTTACTCGCCTTTATTGCATGATATATCAGAAGTTATAGCCAAGAACTAGTTCCTTCTCCTGTGATAATGTCGAAAGGATTCAAATTGAATTCTTTTGTAATGTTTGTATCATCTTGTTTACTTTCCATTCCGTCTTCGTTAAAGAGGCATCCCTTTAGCGTTACAGTTTCAGCGGTCCAGTCTTCACCGGCATAAGCATTAGTAAATGAGATGATCAAGTCAAATTCTCCCAAATCCATTAAAGAACCAGCCAATGCTCGGAGTTGGGAAACGGTATTATAATCCATTGTAATGGAGGCTGTACAGGTTTTGTTGCCAAAACCACGATTGATAGCATTTCCTCCAATACCGTAGTTGTTTTCAACTTTACGAGTCTTGTTCCACTTGATTTCAGAAACTCCTTGCATAATAGTAGAATCTTCTGAAATATCCAATGCTGGTATGGAAATGCGGATCATAGACCAGCTGTATGCTACATTGTTAATTATTGCCATCTTGTTAATTATTTATTGGTTAATGCCAAGCCCTCGACTACTTCAATACGGGACGCTACACCCACCGGAACAAGTGAATATTTAATGATCAGTGTATCATTCTTTAATACATTTTGATTCTTATCAATTGTTACAGAAAAACCTGAAATTTCTTCATTATTCTGCATAGTTGTGAGGATGTCAGAGACAATGTTTTGAAACATCGTAATCTTGGCAGAAGATAGGTATCCAGTGCTGGGATCTACTTTCAACGGAGAGTTGACATAAGGCAATAATGCGTTACGTACAGCGCGTCTTGACTTATGAATTGTACGGTTTCTAGCAACTGTTCGGTAATCTCCGTTTGAACATGTTTGGTCTTTAGAGAAAAAAACTCCACTTTCCAAACCAGAATATTTGCACAAGAAGATATATCCCTTATCGTCCAGATCATCCAATTGGATTTTATTCAAAGATGAGTACTTTAATGTACTTGTCAACTTACTTTCGCTATTCAAAGTGACATCTCCGAATCCCATTTCAATATCTGGGAAATAACCAATCAAATTGAACTTATTTACCCATGCGAATGATTCTTGTACGCTTGCCGAAGCGATACATCCGAGTGCAGCTCCAATATTTCCTATAGGAGTGAGATTTTGATTAGCAAGTTGCATCGCTGATACATCAGCGTCTAGTCCCTGACCAAGTAATACACTGACAAACCGAGCATTAATAACACATGTTGGTATTTTGCCAAGTTCTACTTTCTTCACAGATTCTTCATCTGTTGCGATTACTGCGGAATTTGCACATAACAAAATTGATAAAGGAGCATTTTCATCAGCTAAAGACGCTGCTTTGGATTGCAGATCTGTAACTAGGTCAATGCTATATGTTTCTGCTTCCGGATCTGTTTGTTTCCACAACGATTGTTCAGTCCAAACACCGAGTTGGTTAATCATACCATGTGCTGCGCGTTGCATTTGTTCTATAGCATTCCAATCTACACCACAGTCTGCAAACATGATAAACAAACGTCCTGTGCTTCCTTGTATTCCAAAGAAATGATTGATATGATAATAAGGAATTCCAAACAGTAAATCCTTTTTAGTGTCACCGGAGTATGCGGTAATGCCAAGTTCTTTCAAATCATCCATAGAATTGATTTCAATAACATTACCTTGTAATTTGTCTTTTACGGCCAAACCAGCACCTTCTTCGAAGAATTTAGCTTGTTTGGAAATATCAAACAGCAAACCTGTGACTTTTTCAGTTGAGGTTGTAGAGCTTGTTCCAATGTTTCCATCGGTATCACTCATAAAAACGCCACCTAATGCCATATTTGTAAATTTTATTGTTTGTAATACGGATTTTGATAAAGAATAGCATCCTTCACCCAATTAGGTTGTGCATCTGCGGTGAATACACCACCTTTGGAATCAATATACAATGCCGGATAGCCAGGATATTTTTGTAACAGTTCTTTTACGAATTCTGGTATTTCATCTTTTTCTTTTGTTTTGTCTTTTTTTTCAGGTTTTTGAGAAGACTCTTTGATAGAGGAGGTATCTGGAGTTTCAACAGTGTCTTGCTCTTGTTTTTCAGATTCTTCATTTGAAATAACCGGTGCTTTTGAAGTAACTGTAGGATCTTGTGCTTGAGTGTCTTCTGTGACCGGAGTTTCTGTATTCTTTTTTCTAGCCATAACTTAAATTAAAAAAGGGAATGGAGTACCGACTCCACTCCCTTGTGATAAACTATGATGAGATATTTAATTCAATTTGTTATTCTGCATTTTTGTAAGCGGTCCATGCTACGATTTCTGCCGGACGAACGATGTTTACATCCATTTTCATTCGCATCTGGAAGAAATACAATTCGCTGTTAGCTTGTAGCCGTTCAACCTTTACTACTTCAGCGTCATTTGCATAGTCAACCCCCATCCACAGGTTAGATTCCATGCCGGTAGTAAATTCTCCGAGTACGATAGTATGTTCTGGAATGCCGACAATAGGTACAATACGCTTACCTTTAAAACGATACTCGTTAACCTTAGTATTGTCGGAGTATTTCACTGTTTTGTCGCTTAGATATTGATCATATAAATCCCAAATATCCCAGCCACATACAAATACCAGTCCTGCTTTTTTACGGATTTGTTTCGGGCATTTCTTCCACATAGCATTGAGAGCGGCTTCTACATTGGCACCTGTGCTCAATTCTGTAGTACCGGCAATAATGACTTGTCCACCAGCTTTCTCTACCTCTGTTGCATTTGTTGCAGTATTTGCCAGAATACGTTTGATTGCACCGTCAAAGTATTTCATTGGGCCACCGGCATTTTCACCTCCAATCGTTGTGCAACCTTCAGGAGCGGTAATTTTTGCGGCAGCTGAACCACCTTTTGCGGAGCACCAAATAGACTCACCGATATACTCATTCTTTCGATCCATCAAGAGGCGCAGCATTTTAGCTTGTACTTTTGGGTCTAAGTCACGGAATACCAAATTACCTTCCGGCTGGGCAAATTTGTAATACTTTTCATAGTCACGGGGGTTAAATTCAAGGTACACCATGAATTCTTGCGGTTCCAGGTAACGTTCTGTTAATGTGTATTGGTTCAATCCACCAGTAGTTCCTGCTCCTGCGCCATGAGTTGAGTTTGGAGTGGGGACGTTATCTTGAATTACTTTTCCCAATTGGATAGTGGGGATGGTGTATTTGAACTGGATTCCAGATTTGATATGAATCAAACCTTCTTTGTATGTATCATTCCCTTGCGCGGTATATGTCAGGAGGTCATTAAGGACCTCACCAGAATATGTGTTTTGCGCAAAATTTACTGAACTTGCCATGTTGTTTATGTTATTTTGTTTTTAGTCAAGTGTTTTAAATTGGAAATCTGTTCCTACG
>PPYE01777717.1_pt1 | contig 13047 bp, 27 predicted proteins | sample 1559881 | NCBI WGS metagenome assembly PPYE01 (sample SAMN08240022, study PRJNA423297) | Human gut metagenome, whole genome shotgun sequencing project.
GCCAGGAAGTTTATTATCCCGGATGAATATAAAATTGATAAACACAGAAGACGAAGGTTCATGGTTCAAATGCACCGGGTCTTTAAATCAAAAGGAAAGAAGGTATTTAATGAAAGGTACTCACAAAAATTGTATGGACAACGGGAAGGCATATCTTCCAAGTATATCCGGAAGAAGAGAATACAAATCCATTCTGCTATCTTACAGGATTTACAACAGGCTGAGTCAAGAGGAAAAGAATAAATATAATATTTTTTCTTTGCAATATCCTCCATTGGTATGTTCCTTGGCCTTGTACCTAAGAAAGAAATTAGATATTCCGATACAGAAAGTACTATTTATCAAAGCACAAAGGGATATGCTTGATATCTTTTATGATGAATCTTTAAATCATTCGGGATGGCAACCAAAAGAAAGGTTCTTAGTAAAAGCTTTAAGATTTCAGGGATTCATTCCTGTAAGCAAATATAGGATGAGAAGTAAATATGCCTACATTATGACAAACAGGATGCTAGAAAATGAATATTGGGTATTTCCCATGAGATTATCTGATAACTATAAATCAATGCAAAATCCAAAATACAAATTCTATACCGAAGTATTTGGTAAGGTTGGTATTCCTGGAATAATTAAAATTAAATACAGCAATGGAAACTAAAAACCCAGTACCGGAAGTAAGGGTACATAAACAATTAAATCCGTTCATGGGTAAATCCTTTAAGGTTAATACCTATAATGACCAAGATGAAGTTATCGATACAGAAGATGTAAAGATAGAATCTCAAGAAGAACTAAAGACCGTAATTGATGAGGTAAAACAATATAATATTGCATTTGCTTATCTTACGGGAAGTGAAAGAAAATACAAGAAACTTATAACAGAGTGATATAACTATTGATTATTAACATTTAAACATTTACGAAAATGGCTAAGAAAAAAGAAACCAAAAAGGTAGAGTTAAAGGAAGTATCTCGCAAAGAGATTAATGGTGCAATCATCATTACTTACGAAGATGGCTCAGTAAAAATTATCCCGGCTCCTATTATGTTGTCTGCCGAAGAAGCAAAAGACTTCTTTGCTTCAGAAGAGGAAGATGATGATGACGAAGACGAGGAAGAAGAAGAGGACGACGATGAAGATTCCGATGAGGAGGACGACGATGAGGACTCTGATGATGAAGATGAAGATGACGAGGATGATGAAGACTCGGACGACGACGAAGATGAAGACGAAGAGGAAGACGAAGAGGAAGAAGAATTAACCGGTGAAGCTCTTGCCGAAATGGACTTCGAAGAACTGGAAGATGTTTGCGATGACAAAGACCTCGAAACAGACCCGGACGATTACGAAGAAGACGATATCGAAAAACTTCGCAAAGCAATTGCCAAAGAATTGGGTCTCAAACTCCCGGCAAAGAAAGAAGCCAAAGGTAAAGGCAAAAAAGGAAAGAAGTAATTCATTCTCCGGCTATGAAGGTTGGGCTAAAGCAATAGCCCACCTTTATCATAAGAAATAACTATTGTTCTATTAAATAAAACTAAAACTTAAAAGATTATGGCAACTAAGAAAAAAGAAGACACCAAGAAAAAAGGTGGCAAAGAAAAAGATGCTGAAAAAGAAGCAAAACGTAAAGCACGTATGGAAGCTTTGAAAAACCGTCCTGCAGAGCAACGTCCAAACAGCAAGCAGATTGATGTTATCAAAATCAATGATAAATCCGAAGTTCAGAACTACGGTTACGCAGTAAAGAACAAAGAAGGATATCAGGGAGTGGTGGTAACATCAGTTCTGGTCATCGACGGTAAACCAACTTCTACATCCGTAACATTCGTACCGGGCAATCTAACCGTAAAATCCAAAAAAGGACACGGTATTATCTGTAACCCGAAAGCTAAAAAGGCTAAGGGCGAAGAAGAGGAAGCCGGAGACGAAGATTAAACTTCTATCCCTTACTTATTAGCGAGAACATCGCTAATGGTTTGCATAGTTTATTAGTATTTCAAAAATTATGTTGGGAGCCTATTGCCTGAGAAGGTAGTAGGCTTCATTTATTTTATAGGTTATGGAAGACAAAAGAGAAATCCGAAAGAATATAACTATCCTAGCATTAGATAATCTTATTCAGAATTATACTAATGCACTAGAAGATAAAGATATGGACCCTCCCTTATCGAATGAAGAAAGGGAACTCTCTGAATTAATTATCAAGGAAGCCAGAGAAATGCTAACTGAAATGGCAATCGAAAATAAACCAATACCAAGACCCTCATGGAAGAAATGAATTTAAGAACCATTATACAGGGTATTCAATCCATATTAAAAGATATGGAATATACTCTTACTCAGCAAGAGATAAAGGATGCCTTAGAACTTGGAGCCATTCTTGAAAATGCAAGTATAGAAATCCTAGAAATTAAGGAAATCCCTACTTCGATTAGGATATTATAACTATGGATAATTACTAAGGAAATTTCAATCCACTTAAAAATTTTAGAAACATGAAGAAAGACAAGAAGAAAGACAAACCGGCTAATAAGACTCCGGAACTTTCAAAGGCTAAAAAGGCATTAGATGCTTATCTCAAAGAGAACAACTTGGACCCAACTAAAGATTGGTCAAAAGACAAAAAACATGGTAAGAAGGTTACCGAACTCTTGAATAAGCTCAACAAGGAGAGAGATAAAGTCGCTGCTCAGTATCCCGAAAAGGATTTGAAGAATGAAGCCAAATTGGTAAAAATGAAAAAAGCCAAAGAAGACGAAAAGGCTTTAAAGAAAAAAGAAAAGAAGGAATCGACCAGCCGAGTTACCAAATACGATTATCCTCTCATCGACGGCAGAGAAATGACTTCCGATGAAAAGAAAAAATATCGTATGGAACAAAGAAAACTTGCTGCCGGTAAAGCTCCGAAGGAAGAAAAACCCAAGAAGGAAAAGAAAGAAAAGGCAGAAGCCACCGAAAAGGCTGCTCCTGCAAAGAAGGACAAAAAGGCCAAAGATAAAAAGAAAAAGAAGGCCAAAAAAGAAGAAGATTAATCTCATATCTTATTAAGTATTCGTTAATGATGTAAAGGCCTGGCAAATCACTTTTGTTCAGGCCTTTCTTTTTAATACTAAGACTTTATGGAAGAAAAAACATATAAACCCAAACTGCGTATCACTACACTTGAAGATAATGGTTCCTATATTCAAGATAGATTGGTAGATGCGTATACAGAAATGAATTCAGGGCCAAAAGTACAACATAAGGGACCAATAAGAATAGAGGTAACTCTTACAAATAAACAAGATGTCGAGAACTTTAAGAATTACTTAGATAAGCTTGTAGGTAACTTACCAATCAAAGAACCCTCAGTGGGAAGAGGGAGACCCTCTACTGGTAGTAAACAACTTACTGAATCACCTCGGGAAGATATTCTTGCAGATGTAGAGAAAATGGTTGAAGAAGGTAAGAGCCAACAAGAGATTATTAAGTATCTAAGGGAATTGGGATTTGTCTTTATTCTTACAGAGGACTTTCTTTTTCACTTTCCAGGATTCGAATTCAACAGTAAGGATGTGGGAGAAGCCACTGATAACAAGCAATATCCCAATTCATACTCCTGGATGGCAAGATGTATCAAACGAGCCAAAGACCCCAAGGCAGATAAATTCGACCCAATGGTCATCTTCGGCTTTAGTATCCTTGGTGGACCTATATTTGTATAACGAAAATAAATATTAAAAATGGATGCAGAAACCAAAGAGGTAGTAAAGAACATTGCTCAGATTCAAATTGAGGCATTGACTAATATCAAAAACAATATCACTACAACAGAACCTGATTTACTCAGGAAGTTGTTACAGATAAACAATGAAGAGATGCTTGATTCAGTCAATCATCATATTCAGATTTACGAAGAGATATACGAAATGCCTCAATTGATAAAGACTCTGAACGAATATCAATTATATATCTGTTCTCATATCCTATTCAAAATGGAAGACGAATGGATACATGATTTATCCCAAGGAGTTTACGGAGCATGGGAACTATTACAATTTATACTAATTGGATTGGCTATAGGTTCAAAACCTACATCCGATGCAATTAGTATAAATCCTGCTCCGTCGTTTAAAAAGAACGATGTACCAGAAACTAAATACAGTTTCTCATTTGCAGATAAGCCTAAGTCATTAATGGATTCAATTCAGGAAATGGCAAACAAACTCGGAAAAAGAATATACGAATATCAGGTAGAAATAGAAATCATTCCAGAGAATCAAATCTACCAGATAAGTAATTCTGGATATCAACAATACGAAGTTACTAGAAAAGGAGTGGGATACTCCCATACATGGGTTAAATTTTATACTGATAAGAAGTTAACTTATCAAGATGCTATTAAGTTTGCAGAGAAATATCCAGAAAAATGTATACCTTTTGTACCTGCTCCCAAGGCTAAATCAGAACTCGATTATTATAACGAAAACCTGGACGAATATTTATCAGACCCAGAAAACGAGATAGATTATGCTCCAGAGATCTTCGACTTCTTAGCCGATTAACCTCAGCTATTTAAAAATATTCTTTTTATTTTATTGCTATATAAAATATTATTCTTATATTTGCAATGTGATAAGAAATTAATTCATTTATAAACATTTTAAATATAGACATTATGAAAAAGAATGAAAACAAGGTTGCTAACCTTATCAGTAACAAAGTTGCTCAACAGTTAGAAGGAATTAAGGATGCTACATCCAAGTCTAAAACTACTAAGGCCAAGGGAACTAAAAAGACTAAGGCTCAATTGGTAGAAGAATCTCAAGAAGCTGCCAAGAAATTTGCAGGTGCTAAATTGGTTCAGACTACCCCAGAAGAACCAAATCCCACAAAGAAAACCTCTAAAAAGGCAGAGGTAATAAAGGATGTTGAAAAACAACAGAAACCCTCTATCATTGAAAAGGTAATCTCCAACCGGGAAGTAAAATATGTATATCCCGAGGATGTAGTAGATACTCTTGCCCGGAAGAAATGGAGACAACAAACTCGCAATGAACTCCACAGACTTGAACGGGAAATGTTCCGTATCAAGGACCAAAACTCCAAAGAATACAAGAAAGCTGCAGGCATTACTCTTGGGACAATTAGACGAAATATCAGATTATGTAAATAAAGACGGTTATGGTAAGAAACATAAGAAAAGAAGAAATAGAAAAGGTTGAGGTAGTTTATATCAAAGGTAAATATTCCTATAAAACCCAATATAATGTAATTAGTGGGAAGAAGCATAATATACTTTATGCAGGACCAGTTAATGCTTTGCAACCTGCACTAGAGAATATTCTGATGCTGGTTAGAAATCCAACCAGAAGAATCTGTACAGATTCTAGAAAGATACTAAGGAAACTTGAGGAAAAGGCAACTAACCTAAATAACTTCAATGACGAAGGTATAACCCATATAATAATCTACATATGTTCACGAATATAGTCAAAGACCTATACATAGGTAAATCGAAACTAAATATCCGATTTCAGAATCAAATCATAGAGCCTGAAACCATAGTAGATAGTTTGGGTGTACCTTATCCTAAATTAAAGGAATATCCTACCTTTCCGGACTATGTAGTAATAGGTAACTTTGATGGCAAGGATATTTTTAACATTCAAGTGGGAGAAAACCCTCACATGTTATTAATCACAGGAATCCCCAAAGGTGCCAAGACTTTAGATTGGTACAGGGTAAAGGAAGCAATCTGGTCCTCCTATTATGAGGATAATTATCGAGGATATTTATTCCAGGTCCAGGATGCAACCAAGAAAGTAACACTAAAGGCTTATCCTTTAGAAACAATTAAAGAGTAAATATATGGAAGCAATAGATTACGTAAAGTTATTTAAACTCGACCAAGAGAATTACGATTTTAAAAGGGAAGAGTTTATTTCCGAATTGGGTAAAGAGTTTCTAGATTATTGCCAAACTACTACCATTGGCATTAACCCTAAGACTCATAAGTTATATTATTATCGGTTCAAGGAAATCATTAAGAATTTCGAAAGTAAATTCTGGGCAATATCCAAGCTTAAGGTAGGTGAAGGATTTACACAGAACCTATGGAATGCTTTCTTTGCTACTCAGGTAGTACCTTTAAGAGCAAAGATGTTCCCAGATATCCAACAGTTCATTGAAAAAAGGAAGAAGGAATACCTCAATGAACAAGACAAAAAACAATCTACCTATAAAAAGGGAAGTCATGGCAAAGGAAATCCTAGACCTTCACGGCAATAAATTTATTGCCAAGGATTGGAAACTTTGCCTTAGTATTCCGATAGGCAAATGTGATAAATTAATTTTCACCAGGGATTATGTCTCTGGTGATTCTTTTAATTTGGCAGTGAAAAAGAAAACCTATAAGGCATATTTCTATAACCTTAGTATTAATTGCTATGTATGTTATGAGTTAGAGCTAGTAGGATATGATGAATCTAAAGATATAAGAAAGGCTTATTTATATGGCAAAAGAAGATAAGATAACAAGATTCCCTCGTCCTATGGGTACTACTGCAATGGCTTTAGAATACCAGAAGACACATGAAGAGGAAGCATTGATTAAGGTACAGAATTACCTTATTAATCAATGGTTAATGGGTAATGGTGTTTTGTGTGGAGTAACCTATGATATCAATTCATTCTCTAATAGACTGGGGATTGATATAGAATATGTACGAGTATTCATGAGAGACAGATTATTGTCTTCTAGAATATGGGATAAAGATAAACAGGAAGAATTACTTAACGCGTTATTGGGAGAACAACTAGCATGGGCATTAGAGGATAGAATGGAGATATCTCACCAGTTGCAAATCTTAAGAGATTCCCAAGGAGGTAAATATACTCCTTTCATTTCGTCCGAGGTTAATAAGACATTGAAGCTTAAGTTGGAATCTTCTACATCATTACAATCAATCATTCGTAATCTTACTGGAGGCAATACAACTAATATCTTCAATCAGTTCAATCAACAGAATAATCTCAATGCTGAGAATACTATCTCGATAGAGGAAGCAAGAACTATCGTATTAGAATCTCAAAAGGTACTTACTAAAACTGAAGAAGCAAAACTCTTAGAGGACAAATACGATATCAATTCATTGCCTGAAGTAGTTGCAACTAAGCAAGAGGGAGTAGATACGTCCAAGGAGGGCCTTAATCTTAATAAGAAAGAACTCAATCAAATCACAGATAACTATAAGGCTGCTATGGAAATATCCTCTAAAGAACACCATGAATTGCGTAGGGAGATTGAAATGAGGATTGATACCGATTCTTATGACCCAGAGATGGATAGGTACTTAGAGGATGATGAAATACTAGAAGCAGAAGAAGATACATCCCTTGCTGCATCATTCCTAAACAAAAGAAAATAACTTAGAGGCTACCTATTAATGGTGGCCTCAGTTGTGTATATACGGATTTGCATATTAAATTTAAAAGTATTATATTTGCATATCAATTTTAAAAATAGACAAATATATGGAAACATTAGACCCCGAATGTAAAAAGACCAAGATTAAGAATATCAATCAGGGTACTTACTTTAAACTTAAACCCACTACTACTGCACCAGTATGGGTAAGAGGAGAATATGAACGCTCATTAGGCAAATATTCTTGCTTTAAATTCGATGATACCAACCATGAGAAATTCATGAAAGGTTCTCAGGACGTATATATTAACTTTACATTTTAACACATGTTCAACTTATTCAGAAAGAAAAAGAAAATCAGAGTAATCAAAAGCCGCAGACTTATTACTCTACAAAAGTTAGAGGGTATGGAAGATACCTTTAACATTGCCATGCACTTTGAGTTAGAAGATTTTCATTCAAGAGTTCAAACAATACTCAATGAACTTCATATATATGATGACCGGGTATATGTTAATGCGTACAAAGAATACCAAGACCATTACAAGGTATATGATAGAGTACCAGACTTATTGCTCTATAAGATACCCGTATTATTTGCTAATTCATACCCGGGAATTGAGGCACAGACAGATAAGGAGTTTGCTTATCAATTCTACATTCCAGATACTTCTTATTATGAAGCTTTACCAGAAGAGTTTAGATTAAAGGATTGGATTGAGGATAATTTCAAAATGATGTATTCAAAGGTATACCCTTATCTACCAGATAGTAAGGTATCAGTAAATGAATACGTAGATATTATTCGGTTTAATTATTGCAAGAACTGGGATGTACTCTGGAATAACCCTCAATCAATTAGAAACTACTTTGATGAATGTATGGATATCATTATGTCATTTGCAGATGATGATTGCTTGGTAGTGGTAAATAATATCATTGAACGATGTGCCGAAGAACTAAAAGAGAAATTACTAACCATTAAAAATAACAAAGATGAACAAGTTTAGATTCAAGGTATCTACCATGTTAGAACAGGTAGAGGACGATTACATTAAATTCGTTGGAGATAACTATGGTGTAAACCGGGATGAGTTCCTTAAAGACTTCAAGGCTAAACTCAATCTTGAAAGCCATCATGTATCTACAGTACATGCTGAATTGATTGAATACGAACCAAATCGTATCATTATCCAGACTTCTAAATATAATACCATAGCAAAGGAATACAAGGATCATTACCTTTGGGTATTTACTAATAAGGGTGACAGAAAGTACGACTGGGACTTAAACAGATTCCGGGCTCTGCCTCAGTAATTTAAAGATAGATTATTAATTTGTTTGCAGATTGAAATATTATTTTTATATTTGTACATGAATTAATAATCTATCAAAATTTTATAACTATGCAAACCAAGTATTACTTATCATTCGAACAAGTTGGAATCATTAGACGTATTCCACTTAAGGAACAGGACCCCGATATGCAGGGAATCTTAGATGCCTTTTCTTGTATGTAGAACCTCAGCTATATTAAAATAATTGCATGAATAAAGTAATATTTAAAATAAAATGCTTATATTTGTAGTGTAATAATTAAATAATAAAAATATGAAAATAACAACATCTAAATCCTCCATCCAGAACTTAGAAGAGGTACTTCAAAGATTCATTGCTAACAAAAACACTTTCTCCCTCTGTAATGGAGAAAAGGAAAACCTAAAGGCTAACTTATACGAGTTACTTAGTAAGTTATATGATAACTATCAACTTGCTTGCATTGATATCAATCAAATCTGGGTATACGAAATTTGCTATTATACATTTACATTTGAAAGCCTGGTTACAGTAGACCGACCAAGAGAAAACATCATTGCCGATGGCTGCATACGATTTATGCAAAATTTTACCGATGGTGACGGTATCTTTATCTCATTCACCAAGCTGGATAAAAATCATTGGGTTTACCAATTTAACTTCAGAATATCATGAACGAAGAAGAATTAAAATCTCTGGCCTTACAGTTACATAAGGCACAGATACAGGAATATCCCTGGGTCTCAGCAGACCCAGAGGATGCTGAATCCTATATTAGGACTTACGGAGATACTAACGTACATTTGTACTACGATTATTTACTTGCTAACGGAATAGGAGAAGTAACGGAATAGGAGAAGTAGAATTATGAAAATCAGAGCTATTTTAGAAACAGAAACAATGGACCCTGACTTCAGGGAACCCTTCTTAAATGGTATGCCCTTTGACATTACAGAATCAACCTTTGATAGAATTGTACGCTATGCTTCGGGTTGTACTGATGTTCAACAACCAGATGTAATCGCCATGGTTATTCAACATTCATTGGAAAACCGCAAAGAGTTATCCCAGTTATTAAATAACTGTAATGTTACTACACAAATGAGAGTACTTATTCCAGTGTCTATTTCTGCCCATACCTTTATTAGTCAGTATCAAGATACACTTAAAAGGGTATTAAAAGATAGGATTAAGGGAACTCTGGATGGCCTACCAAAAGAACAACGTAAAGAGCTTCTTAATGAAGTACTTGATGAGACCTTAGATGAAGATTAACCAGTTGTTTTCATATCTATCCCAGAGGCAGGACTCTAACCTAACTAATAGTCCTGCCTCTACCTCAGTTATATTTGCATATTATTTATTTTATTCTTATCTTTGTAGTGAGAAATAAAATATATTTATTCATTTTAAAATAGACAACAACATGGTTAATCTTTACAAACTCACCAACTTACTTGAATCTGGGATGACAATATTCCAGCTCAATCAATGGAAAAACGAAGGTATCTGGTATCCAATTACCCAATACAAAAAGCCTTCAAACGAAATTGAGGTAGTCACTAACGTATTTACTCCTCTCGATAAGGATAATACTCGGTATCATATTCAATTAACTGCCAATTACGATGATAACGAAATCGATGAATGGAAACAATTCCTAGAGGATAATCAATGGAAACTCTATCCATTACTTAGGAATATACTTAATGTATTCTTACCACCACATGAACCCGGATATCGTATCCTATATACATTGTATCCTGCAGGATTCATTTCAGTAATTGCCGAACCATTAAAATCAAAGGAGGACTAACTATGGTACCATCAAAAACTTATCTTAAATTCAAAGAGACACGTTCCCAAGAGGACCTTGAAACTCTTAACTCATATCTCAAACGTTTATCAGAAATATCCGATATACTCAATGGAGACGAGGACTTGGATAATGAAACCGAAAACAAACTATATGACGAGGATGAGGACCTTACAGATAAAACAGTCCGGCTAATATTCGGAGACGTATTTTTCGTATTTGCCGGGGAATATAACCTTGACGGGTACGATTCCTGGGAGGATACTATCGGGGACCTAATCGAGGACTTATGTACAACCTATCAAGAATTATATGAAGCCTAATATTATACTTATCTTAGTCATGGGAGGAATTATCCTAATAATGGGTGCATCCTCCCATCCTACTAGTAAAGAACCTTTAACTTATGAGAATACTCATTGCTTAATATTAATAATATGCTAGAACAGTCTAAATTCTTAGTATCCTTCGATTGTCAAAACGAAAAATTCTGTGAGGAACTTATAATCACTTACAGAACTGAAGAACTAAGGCCATATCTAATATTCCCAAGGGTAAAACTAAATCCCAACCATCTTCATGTATATCATACCAAAAGGATACTTTCAGAACTTATAGGTATGCCATACTCTTCCATCGAAATAGTTGACCTTATAAGGCTCCAGTAAGTAATCGGGGTTATTGCATATTTAAAATATTATTCTTATATTTGCATAAACATTTAAAAATAGACGTTATGAATGAAGAAAGTAAATTAATCGAATTATTTAAAAAATACCCCGGAATTGCTGCACGCATACGGAGGTCATTTGCTTATCATTACGACCAAATCCAACGGGAAATCGAAGCCGAGGTTGCTACAATTAACAAAGACGATGCTGCAACCATTATCGATTATACTACCGAATACATGGAGGAATCCATGGGTTGGCCTGATGCCGATGACCAATACTTCGATTATAACGTAGACGAAGTAGACATGGTACTCTACGGTGCAACTCTTATCCTTGAACAGGAAAAATACAAACCACTTATCATGGAAAAATTCCAATACTACAAGGATAATTTCAACGAGGAAGAACATGCCGAGGAAATCGAATATTACCTTAACTTTCTCGAAAAACCAGAAACTCTTTACACTTTCACTGAAAATACTATCAACTTTTTCAAATCCCTTATCAAATGAGAACTAAACTTATAATCCTAACATCAATTGCCATGGCTCTAGTAGTCATGGCTTTCCCTACCAATAAATTCCAACCTAAAACAGTATGGGAACACTACTGCAAGTATACATTGCACATACACCCATCACAGGCAACCGAGGGCCAATATGATTACTTCCTTGATTGCTGGTCAGGAGATGACGAATACCAATATCTCTATGACTACTACGAGAAAAAATACCCAGAGTACAACAACCAACTAAAACATTACGGAAAATGAACGAAATACTATCTATAAAAGGCTATGCTCTTGGATGGTTCTGGTTAAATAAAGTACCTCTCGAAGACTGGACATGGCTCATAGAAATATTTGCTACAATGACCGATAACACAGATACCTATGGTTATGCTAAATTCAATGATGAGGATATAGCAAACCAACAATCTCCTGCCAGAGTAGAATCTATAGATACTAAAGCTTTATCCCACTTCTTATATGAAGATCAAGGCTATACTGCGGGTTTCCGGGAATATGGCTACTACATTGCTGCAAGGGCCTTAGGTATCAAATCCGAAAAAGAATACATGGATCGCTTAACAGATATAAAACGAATTTGTAACAGACTCTAAAAGAATACCCTTATGAAACTAAAAATCACAACCTTAGTAATCGTAGAAGAGGGCCAAGTCCAAGACATCTACCATTCACTTGAAGATAACCAAGACAAGGCTTATCAAGAAATCATAGACCAGGTAAATGCTGAATATGGAGACGGAGGAGTATTACAATTCTATTCTCTACAAGGTATCAAGGATTACTTCGAAATCGTACATATCCAAACCCAAGAACTAACATCAATAGGATTCAAAACCGCAATATTAGACCTATGAAAAAGAAATCCAAGAACCAAGTATACATACCTCACCAGGATAAATGGAATGAACACTTTCCTACTCCAGGTAAACCAAACCCCAATTACTACACAGACTCAGGTGCAACCTTCAACAAGCACCTACGTACCCAAAACAAATTAAAACAGAAAAGGAAATGAAAACCCTACTACTAATCCCAGTAATCCTATATACCTGGTTATCATTAACCCACAGGGATAAGATATACCATCAAATACCAAACCCCACCAACAAACAAAAATACATATACTTAATCCTACAAGGCCTACAGATAATCCTATTAATCCTATTAGAGACCTTAATCCTAAGAATACCAAACTACTAACCCACCAAACAAAAACAAATATCAAAATAAATACTAAAAACAATAAACAAAATCATACTGGGCCTAACTATGTTACATAATACACATACCTAATATCAT
>PPYE01454441.1_pt1 | contig 13046 bp, 8 predicted proteins | sample 1559881 | NCBI WGS metagenome assembly PPYE01 (sample SAMN08240022, study PRJNA423297) | Human gut metagenome, whole genome shotgun sequencing project.
AAGTGGATAAAAAAAGATCCGCGTCATCCGTGTCATCCGCGTCTAAAAGATTATTTATCATTTAGTTCATAACCCTATAGAAACGAATTAATCCCGCCAACGGAATACATTAATATAGACTGTTATGTTAGAAACAAGCATTTTAAATCAAGTACGCAGCGTCTTCCAAAACCTGGAAACGCAGTACACTTTTCATATCACCTGCCATCCCCGGCACGAAAGCGCACAGGAACTGACAGAGTTGCTGAAAGATGTAGCAGGATGTTCCGATAAACTCTCCTGTGAGGTAACTGAAACCGAAGAACCGAAGTTGGAATTCTCTTTGCTGAAAAACGGGAAAGAAACCGGTGTCAAATTCCGCGGAATACCGAACGGTCATGAATTCACATCTTTGCTTCTGGCAGTACTGAATGCCGATGGAAAGGGGAAAAATCTTCCTGATGAAGCCATCAGCCGACGCATCCAGGCGTTGAAAGGACCTATTTCATTGCAGACTTATGTATCATTGACATGTACCAACTGCCCCGATGTGGTGCAGGCCCTGAATATAATGGCTTTGCTGAACGGACAGGTCACACACGAAATGATAGACGGTGCTCTTTTCCAGGAAGAAGTGGATGCATTGAAAATACAAGGCGTACCGTCCGTCTATGCCAACGGTAAATTGCTTCATGTAGGACGCGGCACCTTAGGCGAACTTCTGCAAAAGCTGGAAGAAATGTTCGGCTCCGAACCTATGGGAAATGCAGAATCTATCTCACGGACTTATGATGTCCTTGTATTAGGCGGTGGGCCGGCAGGTGCCTCAGCTGCGATTTATTCAGCCCGCAAGGGATTACGGGTAGCTATTATAGCTGAAAAAGTCGGTGGTCAGGTAAAGGAAACCGTAGGAATCGAGAACCTGATTTCCGTACCGCAGACTACAGGTGCACAGTTGGCAGACAATTTAAGAAGCCATATCAATCATTATCCCATCGACTTGTTTGAAGACCGTAAAATAGAGAAGGCGGAGCTTCAAGGAAAAGAAAAGAGGATTTCAGTAGTGGGCGGTGAAGTATTCATATCTCCCAGTGTTATCATCGCCACCGGTGCAAGCTGGCGCAAACTGAATGTGGATGGTGAAACGGAGTATATAGGCAGAGGAGTAGCTTTTTGTCCGCATTGCGACGGGCCGTTCTATCAGGGAAAAGACGTAGCCGTTATCGGTGGAGGAAACTCCGGTATAGAAGCAGCCATCGACTTGGCAGGTATCTGCCGGAAAGTGACTGTCTTTGAATTTGCGGATACGCTGAAAGCTGACCAGGTACTGCAAGAAAAGGTGAAAAGCTTGCCGAATGTAGAAATTTTCACTTCTTCACAGACCACAAAGGTAGTGGGAAACGGTGATAAGGTAACAGCTATCCGCGTCAAAGATCGTGTAAGTAGTGAAGAACGGGATTTCCCATTGGATGGTATCTTCGTACAGATTGGTTTGGCAGCCAATAGCGCTCCTTTCCGTGACATGCTGGAAATGACTCCAATAGGCGAAATCAAGATCGACGCTTTTTGCCGCACCACACTTCCGGGAGTTTATGCGGCAGGAGATGTCTCGAACGTTCCCTACAAACAGATAGTAATTGCAATGGGTGAAGGTGCAAAGGCGGCACTGTCGGCATTTGATGACCGCATCCGGGGAATTGCATAATAGGTACGCGGACGACGCGGATAGAGTATCTTAGTTCTCCTCCTCGGGAGGAGGAGAACTAAGATAGTACTGTCAATCATCTACCTATCTGTTTACAAGAAAGGAATTCAACGATATCCTCTTTTTCTGCCATGTCCAATTTCTGCCGTATGACCGTCTTACGTTGATACACCGTCCGTATGCTTTGCTGGATAACCACGCTAATCTCTTTCGTCGAAAAGTCCGACTTTAACAAACAGCAGAGTTGCAGTTCCTTTTCATTCAGGATATTTCCATACTTCTGACTGATACGGGTATAAAAGCCATCATGTACCATGTCGATAGTCTTATATAAATCACTCCAAACCAGCAAATCATCCACCGCTACATCTTTATTGGCTATCCGTCCCATCTGTACCAATAGCTCCTGATGATCGGAACTGGGATTCGTAGCCACAATACGTATCAAACCTAACTGCTGAAGCAGCATCTTCTTGACAAACTTATCATTATTGCCGCTTTCATCGCCTTCCGTCTCATGCAGCAGACGGCGCAAGGCCTCCAGTTCTTCTTCCTTTTCCACGAGTAAATGCTTTCTTCGCTGCAAATACCAGACGACAGTCAGCAACAACAAAATACAGAGAGCCACCACTCCGACAAAGAAGGTCCGTTCTTTCTGTTTTTCCAGTTGCAGATTCATATTCTGCTGTTGGAGTAACAATTGTACCTTCCCTTTTTGGGCTATCACCCGTTGGTCACGGATAAAGTTGTTATACAACCGGTTTGAGAAGAACGCCACATCCCGGATTGTAAAAGAACGGCTATCTATATAATTCATCAACGTTTTCTGTACCAGATAAAAGTTAGCCAACGATAAGTCCTGGTCAATATAGGGCGAACGCACACTATCCCCCATTTGTATATAGTAGCGGGCGGAATCCACCTGCCCCATATTCAGGAAATAACGTGAAAGAGCATAATAAGATAAGGACTCGAAAGGATGTTTCGTCTCTTTATACTCTTGTAAACTATGGCGTTGCAAATTGATAGCTTCCTGATTCTTCCCGGAGTCACTCAATATATCAGCATAGTTGCGCATCACATAGTATAACGCCTTTAGAGAGTCTGCGGATGTATACAGGCATTCGGTAGCTTTACGGAGAGCCAGCAGCGCAGAATCATTCTGATTTGCACAGTAGTATGATATCGCCAGACTGTTGTAATTGGAATATCGCCGGGTGGAATCAGGCTCTATAGCTATCAATTGCTTCTGCAAGCATATCAGACCTTCAAAGTCATCATTACCTTCCCCTATATTCGCTACGGACCGCAGCAAATCAAGACGGGCTGCCGTATCACCACGCAGGGCTGCAATGCGATTCCCTTCGGCCATCATCTCAGTGGCTTCTTTATATCTCTCGCTATCGTAGAAGTAATGCGCCGCCAGTTTATAGGTACGCAGTAACTGCAATGTGTCGCGTACGTCCGGCCTCCCATAATAATCCAGAGCGTATAATAGCAAAGAGTCTTCATTCATCACCCAATGCGCATTATAGTGGGCTTGCCCCATAGCCAATGCAAACCGTGCCCGCAATGAATCCGGCAATATTTCGGGATCTTTCACCGACCGAAGCAGAGCAATCGCCTCCTCTGCATTCTGCTGTAACATCTGCTCCGCCTTTTCTATCTGGATGCGTTGCGACGGCAGGGCTTCTGCACATGCTGCCAATGCCAACACGCATACCCAACCTATCAAACCATGTTTCAATGCTTTCATGCCGTCCTTCCTTCTTGCTTTAAGTCTTTGCAAAGATAGATATTTATCAATTAACGGAAGTTACGGCATCCCATTTTTTGCACTTTTCTTTATATATAAACTTGAAATAGGAAGATATAAACTTTTCTATAAACCGCAGTTCAAAACACTTTAATTATCAGATAGTTGCAAAATCCATTGCACTTTATTTAGTGCCATATATAAACCGTTTTTCTCCCCCGTTCCCCCTACCTTTGTCATGTTCAAAGAACAGAAATAATCACTAAAAATAATAAGTAAAATGAAGAGACTAAGTATCATTTCAGGAGTATTATTCCTATGTACCTCCCTGATGGCGGCAAACAAAATCACAGGGAAAATCATCGATGAGAGTAACAATCAGCACATCGAGTATGCCAATGTCAGCCTGCTGACTCAGGATTCAACATTCATCACCGGAGTTGCCACAGATAACGGTGGCGGCTTCCAGCTGAAAGAAGTAAACGATGGAGATTATATCTTATGCATCTCATGCGTCGGATATGAAAACTCCTATCTCTCCATCCGCAACCTGCAAACCAACCTGAATCTGGGAGAACTGCCCTTATCGCCCGACAATGTAATGCTGGAAGGTGTTACCGTCACAGCCAGCCCCATCATCAAAAAGACCGACCGGCAAATTATCCTCCCGACCGAAATGCAGACTAAAGCCGCTTCCAACGGAGTTTCCTTACTGAGAAATCTACAACTGTCGCGCATCCTGATCAATCCGATAGACAACAGCATCACGATTCCCGGAGGAGACAATGTGCAACTTAGGATTAACGGCGTAGAAGTGACTCAAGCTGAAATAATTGCCATCCGCCCGACAGATGTGATCCGCATCGAATATATAGACAATCCCGGCGCACGTTATGGAAATGCAGGAGCTGTATTGAACTACATTGTAAAGAGAAGAGAATCAGGAGGGAGTATCTCTGCCGATCTCACCAACGGAGTATCCGATACGGGATATGGCGAACATAATCTCGCCGCCAAATACCACTTCAACAAGTCTGAGCTCAGCACTACCGTATATTGGGGACAGAGAGATCTGAAGTGGACACGCGAAAACTATGAAAGTTTCCACTTCCCGGAGGCTTATCAGGAGAACAGAGAAGTGGGAGAACCTACCAAAGTAAAGTATGATAACCTTAACTTCAACCTCAATTACAGTTACCAGGATAATGACAAACAACTTCTCAATATTGCTCTCAGAAATCAATACAGCGATACTCCCAGTTCCATGTCGGACAGAATCAGTACATTGTATGAAGGAGACACCTCCTACTCCATATCCGACCTTTCTACCTCCAAAGTAGTTATCCCTTCGTTGGATATCTATTACCAGAGGAATCTGAAAAACAAGCAGACAATCTATGCAGATATAGTGGCTTCTTATCTGGACAGCAAGAATGAACGGACTTTTATTCAGAAAGCCCTTAATAATGCCAATAACGATACGGATATCTATTCAGAAACCAAAGGTGAGAAGTACTCCATCATTGGAGAAGGTATCTACGAAAAACAATTCAGTACGGGTAAGTTTACCGGAGGCATCAAGCATACACAGGCCTATTTGCAAAATAGATATTCGGGTAATATAGAGAATAAAATCACGATGAATACGGCCGAAACGTACCTATTTGCCGAATATCAATCAAAGATAAAAGCTCTGAACTACACAGTAGGGATTGGAGCCATGAGAACTTATAACAGTCAGGAGCAGTATTCTTCCGAGAAGTATATAGTCAAACCTTCCTTAAGCCTGTCGTACTCTATCAACGGGAAGTGGTTTTTCAGATACAACGGATACGTGTCGGGCTATGCCCCTTCCCTGTCCGATCTGAACGACATCTCGCAAGCAATGGATAAGTATCAGATACGCAAAGGAAATCCCGACTTAAAGTCTGTTACATTCTATGCCAATACACTGTCTGCCAGTTGGCAAAGCAAGTATGTATCTGTCGATTTATTTGGAAGATATAGTTATGACAATAAGCCGATTATGGAAAATACCTACTACGAGGACGGGTATTTTGTCCGCACTACCGAGAATCATAAAGGTTTCCACCGGATCAATCTGGAGACAGCTATACAAATACGACCTTACAAAGAGTATATCTCCATTAAAATCACTCCGTTTCTGAACCGCTATATCAGCTATGGAAACACCTACACGCATACACACACCAATGCAGGACTGCGAGGCAGTCTGATGGCAATGTACAAGAACTGGGTACTGATGGCAGAAATGAATACCAGCAACCACACTCTGTGGGGTGAAACACTGACTAAAGAGGAGAAGCTGCACACCATCATGGCAGGATATAATACGGAGAAATGGAGCCTTTCTGCCGGAGTGTTGAACCCGTTTACCAAGAAGTATGAACAGGAAATAGAAAACTTATCAAAGTCGGCTCCCTACCGCCAGTTAGCGTATTCCAAGAACTTAAGGCTTTTGTTCATGGTAAATGCATCCTTCAGCCTTGACTTCGGAAAGAAGCGCAACAGCCAAGGCAGAAGAATCAACAACAGGGATACCGATACCGGAATCTTGTCCGGAAGCAAGTAATTGTCTCCCTCACGAAAAGCAGGGGCCTGTCCACTAATTGAGAATATTCAATTCCTGGATCAGGTTCCCTGCTTTCCCGTATTTCTCAATCATAAACAGTATATAGCGCACGTCCACCCCGATGGTACGCTGCATCTTCGGTTCATAAAGAATATCACTGCCCATAGCTTCCCAGTTTCCATCGAAAGCCAACCCCAGCAATTCACCTTTCGAATTGAACATCGCACTACCACTATTGCCACCCGTAATGTCATTATTAGAGATGAAGCACACCTTCATTTCGCCCTTTTCATCGGCATATCTTCCGAAATTGCCCGAAGAGAGTAATGAAAGTATCTCCGGCTGTACTGCAAAATCAACATCACCCACATGAGCTTTCACTTTCTCCAGGACACCCTTTGTCGTTGTATAATAATCATATTCCGCTCCGTCAAAGGGAGTATAACCGCATACCGTTCCAAAGCTCAGCCGCATGGTGGAATTGGCATCCGGATAAAAGTTACGAGACGTATACATCCGACGGATAGCCCCATTCAGCAAGCGTTCCCCACGGATGATCTCCGTAGTAGGTGCCTGCATCTGCATATTCATATCGAACAACATCGTCAACATATCAATGCCCAACGAGATAGCCGGATCATCGAAAATCTGATAGGTAGTATCCCGTTCAAGAAAGCGTTTCAAACCACGGGGAGTGGTCAACTCAGAACTTGCATAAAGACTATCTACGAAAGCTTTCTCATCCCCATTATATTTCTGTGCGATAGTATGGTAGATTTCCGGCAGGAAAGTGGTATCCACTTTTGAGCGATACTCCTTCAACAGTGCCGTAAATACTTCCTTGTCTATATCCAGATCCAAATTAGAGTATTGCTCAACGATATCTTTCAAGGCAGCAATAACTGTTTTCTGCTCCCCTTCAAAATCGAAGTTCAGAATCTTCAGTGCAAGCTGCACTAATTCCGGTCCATATAAGAAGGACTCGATAAAGTAAGCCTGTGCACGGTTTACCTCCCGGCGGTTCTTATAATTCAGTTCCAGGTCTGTAAATAGTTGAAGAAGTTTCTCACGTTCGTCCGGGTTTTGCTGTATCCATCGACGAATTTCCTGTTCCATTTCACGTTTCTTCTCCAGGATTCCCAGCTTACGGATAGCACGGTTGACACCGATACTGTTCTTCCAGTAATTGGAGCTTTCATCGTATTTGGAAGCATACTTAATGCGTATGCTGTCTTTACTGTCCATTTCACGTTTCCAGATGGCTTGCTTCACGCCACGGATGTCAATCTGCGCCTGATTGGAGTTATTCATCATTTCCTCGATACCGAATGAAGAAAGGTAACGTTCCGTACTTCCCGGATAGCCTATCGTCATACAGAAAGAGCCTTCCTTATAGCCATCCAGTGAAATCGGCGCTACATATTCAGGGTGATACGGGACATTATCGGGGGAGTAATCGGCAGGCTGGTTCTTGCGGTCTGCATAAATACGAAACACACAGAAATCTCCTGTATGCCGAGGCCACACCCAATTATCCGTATCCCAACCGAACTTACCGACAGAGGAAGGAGGTGCAAACACCAGCCGCACATCGTTGAAATCGCGGTAAACGGAGAGCCAGAACTCATTGCCTCCATAATAAGCATCTACCACGCCAAGCAAAGTGGAGTCTTTCAGGGATACCTCACCGCCTATTACCATCATCATAGAGTCTACCGCACTGGAACGTTCCATCTCGTTCATCGAAGGTTTAACGGCTCCCAGCACACGCTTGGTTACATCTTCCGTACGAAGCAGAAAACGAACATAAAGCTCCGGATTAGGCAATTCCTCTGCACGGCTACGGGCTACGAAACCATCTTTCAGGTAATCATGCTCCACCGACGAATGTTGCTGCACACTACTGAAGCCGCAGTGATGATTGGTAAACACCAACCCGTCTTCCGACACTACCACACCGGAACAAAACCCTCCAAAGCTGACTACCGCATCTTTCAACGACGGTTTCTTCGGATTATATAGTCTATCGGCAGGCATTTGCAGGCCGAGTTCTTTCATAGTCTTACGGGTCTGTTTATTCAGGTTTCCCAGCATCCACATACCTTCGTCCGCCTGTCCCGTCAACGTGAAGAGGCTGCAAGCTACAATTAGGATACACTTTAGCTTCATTCTATACTTGGTTTAAATTACAATTTATATCTTAAGTTAAGAGTATATAAGAAATATCTAACTCAGTTCCCCTCCTTCTCGAAGGAAGGGTGCCCAAAGGGCGGGGTGGTAGGTAAAAAAAATCCTTATTTTATGACTAATAAGTCCTTTATAACTTCAGCTACCACCTCCCCCTACGGGTACTCCTCCTTCTCGAAGGAGGAGAATTTAGTTAGATTTAGCTCATGGCATACTCTCATTTTGAATAATTTAGTATGATATACTTTCCAATTGCGTCATTCTGCAATCAGTCTTAGTTTTTTCGCTCCAGTACGTGCTTTCAGCCATTCGGTAATCTTCTGTTTCTCATGGGCATCAGGATGTTTGCCAAACTTCAGCACAGCAAGCGTAATGGTATCTGTCCGTACCGAATCAACCGTCAGTTCTATGGCATGAGAGATAGAAACAGTTTTCACTGATGGATAGAGAACTTTTAGCTCCGGAACGATCGTTTTGCCCAATTCATCGAAAGATTTGTATCTTGCCAGACTCTGTTCCAGCACTGTAATTTTCTTTGTTTGTTCCACCAGTCGTTCCTCACTGTTTTTATAGAAATCTTCCATCACCATAGCTCGGATAGAAGAAATATCCACAGCTTCATTATTCATTCCCTGAAGAACGATCAGCTTCGTTTCACCTAACTTATAGTCCTTCATCTTGTTGCGGGCAATGGCAATCGAAGCTTCGGGAACTTCCTGTCCGATCAGTACCACGCGTATTTCATTGTCTTTGTTGCCATGATAATGGATTTTTTTATCCAATACCTGTGTATTCTCAAAAGAAAGCTGTTCGGCAACAAACCGATTGGCGGCACTCTCATAGAAAGTACTCTGAATAATGCCTACCGTCAAGTAGACGGCCGGACACATAGTCAGCACGGCAATGAGTATTATGTATTGGCGTACTTTCTTCTCCCGCTTCTTGTCCACAAACTCTTTACGCTGGAAGTGCATCACACGCACACCGGCAAACGTGGCAAGACTGATGAATACCGAATTAATGAAGTAAAGATAGAATGCTCCGAGGAAATAAACCAGATTCCCCGTTGCCAACCCGTAACCTGCCGTACAAAGCGGCGGCATCAAAGCCGTAGCAATGGCAACACCGGGAATCACATTTCCTTTCTCCTTTGTAGACAGGGCAACTACACCGGCAAGACCACCCATCAATGCGATGAATACGTCATAAATCGTAGGTGAAGTACGTGCCAGAAGCTCCGACTGCCCTTCGGCAACAGGGCTTACAAGAAAGAAAATAGTAGCCGTAGTTACGCTGAACAGGGTGGTTATCAGAAAACTCTTCAGTGAATGCTTCATCAGTTCGAAGTCATTCAGACCGACAGAAAGTCCCACACCCATGATAGGTCCCATCAATGGAGAAATCAACATCGCACCTATGATTACAGCTGTAGAGTTGACATTCAGTCCCAACGATGCCATAAAGATGGCAAAGATCAAAATCCACAGGTTAGCCCCTTTAAACTCTACTCCCTTGCGGATGGAGTCTACTGTTTCCAGCTCATTGTCCTTATCCTTCCTCAGATCAAGGTACTCGCTCAGGAACTTTTTAATGGCAAAAACATTCCGGTTTTGTTCAGGTGTTTCTATCATATCATTTACAATTTGACGATTTACAATTTACAATTTACCATGCGGCTCATTTAGTGTTTTAAGAGTTTGTTCAGGATTGGTATTTGGTTCAGCGGTAAATCACGCTTAACGACATACGCAATAAACAGTAACAGCAAAACTGTACGATATGCCATACGCAAATAGATATTGTCTATCGATACATATTCGGCAGCTACATAAAGCACAGCGGCAAGAAGTACATACATGCCTATCGCCTTCAAATCGTACTGTATCGGATATTTCTTCTGACCGACAAAGTAAGAAAGCAGCATAGCAACGCCGTATCCTGTAAACCCAGCCCAGGCACAAGCAATATAACCATACTTCGGAACCAGGAAGATATTCATCAAAATCAGGATGATACAGCCTGTCAATGAGAAATAGGCTCCCCAACGGGTCTCATCAATCAATTTGTACCAAAAGGACAGGTTGAAATAAATCCCCATAAAGATTTCCGCCGCCATGACGATAGGCACCACCCGTAACCCGTCCCAATAATCACGTCCGATGACATGACGCAGGATGTCCAGATAGAACATCACAGCCAGAAAGGCGAGCAAGGTAAAAATAATGAAGAACTTCATAGCCTGGGCATACATTTCACGGCTGTCTTTCTCCTTACTCTTACCAAATACAAAAGGTTCATAAGCAAAGCGGAATGCCTGGGTAAACATAGCCATAATCATAGCTATCTTACTGGCAGCTCCGTAAATACCGAGTTGTATGGTAGCTTCCGCCTCATCGGGATAAACGAAAGGAAAGATAATCTTATCAGCCACCTGATTCAAGATGCCTGCCACACCCAGAATTACCAACGGCAGAGAGTACCGAAGCATCCGTTTCAATAACTCTTTATCCAACACATAGGTAAATCCCCTCAGTTCCGGTATCATGCACACCATAACAACAGAGGTACATACCAGATTGAAGAGGAAGGCATACCCCACGTCATTCCCTTCCAATATGACATAATAGAAAAGATTGAGTGCAATATTGAGGAAGATAAACAGCAACTTCAGTGCAGCAAACTTGATAGGGCGTTTTTTATAGCGCAAATAAGCGAACGGAATACTTTGAATGGCATCCATTGCTACCACAATCATCATCATACCGATATACCAGGGATGTTCGCCGTATTCCAGCCATCCGGCAATAGGTTCCAGAAACAACAATCCCAAAGCAACGAATACCAATGAACCGATACTCACGCTCAACAAGGTGGTAGAGTACACCCGCATCGGGTCATCCTGCCCTTTATTGGCAAAACGGAAAAACCCCGTCTCCATGCCACACGTCAGCAATACCAGTATCAATGCCACCCAGGCATATATATTCGTAACCACACCATAGCCACCCGACGATGCAGGCAAAGCTATCGTATATACAGGCACTAGCAGATAATTGAGGAAACGCCCTACAATACTACTCACCCCGTAAATAGCCGTTTCTTTTGCTAAACTTTTTAATCCCGCCACTTTATTTAATGATTAACGTTTAATTATTAATGGTTAACAGTACTATCTCCATTCTCCTCCTCCCGGGAGGAGGAGTACCCAAAGGGGGGAGGTGGTAGGAAAAAAACTTTTCCTCTATCTCCCATATTATCTGTTCCGAATTCTCAAATGCTGTCCTATTTTCAAACCGTAACACCTCAATGTCTTCTACCCTATTCAGAAAATAACTACGTTGCTCATCATAATCCTGTTGTCTATTATGTACCTCACCATCCAATTCTATAGCCAATTTTATCTGCGGACAATAAAAATCAAGAATATATGGCCCGACACTATGTTGACGACGAAATTTTAAACCGGCTATTTGTTTCCCTTTCAGCATTTTCCAAAGAGTAGCTTCGGCAGGAGTGCTATGGTTGCGTAGCTCCTTTCTATTGTCAGTTACGTCGGATTTGTTCATGATGGTTTGCATAAGAATCTTTTTTTTCCTACCACCTCCCCCTTCGGGTACTCCTCCTCCCAAGAGGAGGAGAACTGGAAATGATTTGTTTGACCATTTCTATATGAAAGTAGTACTGATATTAATTAATAGTTAATCACTAAATAACGTTTTCTGACTATTGTAAAGACTACGTCCTAAATGTTTATAAGCCAGTTCAGTCACTTCACGTCCGCGGGGGGTACGTTTCAAGAAACCCTCTTTGATAAGGAAAGGCTCATACACCTCTTCCAAAGTTCCGGCATCTTCACCCAATGCCGTAGCAATGGTAGTAAGCCCTACCGGACCGCCTTTGAATTTATCAATAATGGTGCAAAGTATCTTATTATCGATTTCATCGAGTCCGTACTTATCAATATTCAATGCTTCAAGAGCGAAGTTGGCAATCTCCGTATCAATGCTACCCGAACCTTTCACCTGTGCAAAATCTCGCACACGACGCAATAATGCATTTGCAATACGCGGCGTTCCACGGCTACGGGAAGCGATCTCAGACGCTGCCCTTGTGGAGCAAGGTACATTCAATATCCCTGCCGAACGACGAATAATACCGCTCAACACATCGTCATCGTAATACTCCAAATGCAGATTAATACCAAAACGTGCACGCAAAGGCGCAGTCAGCAAGCCACTACGGGTAGTAGCTCCCACCATCGTAAACGGATTCAGATCAATCTGAATGCTCCGTGCAGACGGGCCTTTATCTATCATGATATCAATGCGGTAATCCTCCATCGCAGAGTACAGGTACTCTTCCACCACCGGAGAAAGGCGGTGAATTTCATCGATAAACAGCACATCATTCGGTTCCAGACTGGTAAGCACTCCCGCCAAATCACCCGGTTTATCAAGCACCGGACCGGAAGTAACTTTAAAACCAACTCCCAGTTCATTCGCAATAATATTGGAAAGTGTCGTTTTTCCCAATCCCGGAGGTCCATGCAGCAATACATGATCCAACGCTTCGCCACGCAAGCGGGCTGCCTTAACAAAGATACGCAGATTATCCACCACCTTATCCTGTCCGCTGAAATCTTCAAAGGACAACGGACGAAGTGCGTTTTCAAAATCGCGTTCCCGACTAGTCAACTGATTATCGCGTATGTCAAAATCTTCTCGTTCCATTCTATATTTAGTTCTTTTCTTATCTTTTTAGAAAAAGAATAGAAAACAAAATTAAGACTGACAATCAACTACTTAATCCTTTTCTTTTTCTATTTC
>PPYE01313539.1_pt1 | contig 13045 bp, 9 predicted proteins | sample 1559881 | NCBI WGS metagenome assembly PPYE01 (sample SAMN08240022, study PRJNA423297) | Human gut metagenome, whole genome shotgun sequencing project.
GTTGCTAAAAACAATGCTAAAGCCTCCGGTGGTAGCTTCCGTCAGGTCACCAGCATGGAAGAAGCCTTCAAAGACGCAGACATCGTTTATCCGAAGTCATGGGCACCTTACAAAGTGATGGAAGAGCGTACTGAATTGCTGCGTGCGAACGATCACGAAGGCTTAAAAGCACTGGAAAAACAGTGTCTGGCACAGAACGCGCAACACAAAGACTGGCATTGTACTGAAGAGATGATGGAACTGACCCGTGATGGCGAAGCCCTGTACATGCACTGCCTGCCAGCTGATATCAGCGGCGTATCCTGCAAAGAAGGTGAAGTGACTGAAGGCGTATTCGAAAAATACCGTATCGCTACCTACAAAGAAGCCAGCTGGAAGCCTTATATCATCGCCGCGATGATCCTGTCCCGTAAATACGCCAAACCAGGTGCACTGCTCGAGCAACTGCTGAAAGAAGCGCAAGAACGCGTGAAATAACCCCTCGGGCCGATCAGCTGGTCGGCCCTCTATTTCCAGAGGCCAAAAGGATAGGATATGTCCGTTTTCTCATTGAAGATTGATATCGCCGATAACAAATTTTTCAACGGCGAAACATCACCGCTTTTTTCGCAAAGCCAGGCAAAACTGGCACGCCAGTTCCACCAGAAAATTGCTGGTTATCACCCAACACCGCTTTGTGCGCTGGACGATCTCGCAAACCTGTTTGGTGTAAAGAAAATTCTCGTCAAAGACGAATCAAAACGATTCGGTCTGAACGCCTTCAAAATGCTCGGCGGTGCGTACGCCATCGCTCAATTATTGTGTGAAAAATATCATCTTGATATCGAAACGCTGTCATTTGAGCACCTGAAAAATGCCATCGGCGAAAAAATGACTTTCGCGACTACCACCGACGGCAACCACGGGCGCGGTGTGGCATGGGCAGCACAGCAACTCGGACAGAATGCGGTGATTTACATGCCGAAAGGTTCTGCTCAGGAACGCGTTGACGCCATTCTAAACCTCGGTGCCGAGTGCATCGTCACGGATATGAACTATGACGATACCGTTCGCCTGACCATGCAACACGCGCAGCAGCACGGCTGGGAAGTGGTACAGGACACGGCATGGGAAGGTTACACCAAAATCCCAACCTGGATCATGCAAGGCTACGCAACACTGGCGGATGAAGCCGTCGAGCAAATGCGTGAAATGGGCGTCACCCCGACACACGTTCTGCTGCAAGCCGGTGTCGGTGCAATGGCCGGTGGTGTGCTGGGTTATCTGGTCGACGTCTATAGCCCGCAAAATCTGCACAGCATTATTGTTGAACCTGACAAAGCTGACTGTATTTATCGCTCCGGCGTCAAAGGCGACATCGTCAACGTTGGCGGTGATATGGCCACCATCATGGCGGGCCTGGCCTGCGGCGAACCTAACCCACTGGGCTGGGAAATCCTACGTAACTGCGCCACCCAATTCATCTCCTGCCAGGACAGCGTTGCCGCATTAGGTATGCGCGTGCTGGGTAATCCGTATGGCAACGACCCGCGCATCATCTCCGGTGAATCCGGCGCTGTCGGTTTGGGCGTTCTCGCAGCGGTTCATTATCACCCGCAACGTCAAAGCCTGATGGAAAAACTGGCGCTGAACAAAGATGCCGTGGTGCTGGTTATCAGCACTGAAGGCGACACCGACGTGAAGCACTACCGCGAAGTTGTCTGGGAAGGCAAACACGCTGTAGCACCTTAATCACCCTATTGGAACTGCTCCCTGCAAAACGGGGAGTAAAAAATCTGGAGAAAAATAATGGCTAAGAATATTCCATTCAAACTGATTCTTGAAAAAGCAAAAGATTACCAGGCAGACATGACTCGCTTCCTGCGCGATATGGTTGCTATTCCCAGTGAAAGCTGCGACGAGAAACGCGTAGTACATCGTATTAAAGAAGAGATGGAAAAAGTCGGCTTCGATAAAGTTGAAATCGACCCAATGGGCAATGTTCTCGGTTATATCGGCCACGGCCCGCGTCTGGTGGCAATGGACGCTCATATCGATACAGTCGGCATTGGCAACATCAAAAACTGGGACTTCGATCCGTATGAAGGCATGGAAACCGACGAGCTGATCGGTGGTCGTGGTACTTCCGACCAGGAAGGCGGCATGGCGTCTATGGTATATGCCGGAAAAATCATTAAAGATCTCGGTCTGGAAGATGAATATACCCTGCTGGTCACCGGTACTGTGCAGGAAGAAGACTGCGACGGTCTGTGCTGGCAATACATTATTGAACAATCCGGCATTCGCCCGGAATTTGTGGTCAGTACCGAACCAACCGACTGCCAGGTATACCGTGGTCAACGCGGTCGTATGGAAATTCGCATTGATGTTCAGGGTGTTAGCTGCCACGGTTCGGCACCAGAACGTGGTGATAACGCCATTTTCAAAATGGGTCCAATTCTTGGCGAATTACAAGAACTCTCCCAACGTCTGGGTTATGACGAATTCCTCGGCAAAGGCACCCTCACCGTTTCTGAAATTTTCTTCACCTCCCCAAGCCGTTGCGCTGTCGCAGACAGCTGCGCAGTTTCAATCGACCGTCGTCTGACCTGGGGCGAAACCTGGGAAGGCGCGCTGGACGAGATCCGCGCCCTGCCTGCAGTACAGAAAGCTAACGCGGTTGTTTCTATGTACAACTACGACCGCCCATCCTGGACTGGCCTGGTTTACCCAACCGAATGCTACTTCCCGACCTGGAAAGTGGAAGAAGATCACTTCACCGTTAAAGCACTGGTGAATGCTTATGAAGGGCTGTTTGGTAAAGCGCCTGTCGTTGATAAGTGGACCTTCTCTCCCTTGCGAAGAAATTGATGCCTCTGGCTGTTACGTTTTCCCTGGCGGCGTGGATGTCCATACGCATTTCAATATTGATGTCGGCATCGCGCGCAGTTGTGATGATTTTTTTACCGGTACCCGCGCAGCTGCGTGTGGCGGTACAACAACCATTATTGACCATATGGGATTTGGCCCAAATGGCTGCCGGTTACGCCATCAACTGGAAGTTTATCGCGGTTATGCCGCCCACAAAGCAGTCATCGACTACAGCTTTCACGGTGTCATTCAACATATTAATCACGCTATCCTCGACGAAATTCCGATGATGGTTGAGGAAGGACTGAGCAGTTTTAAACTCTATTTAACCTATCAATATAAACTCAACGATGATGAAGTGTTGCAGGCATTACGCCGCTTGCATGAGTCCGGCGCGCTGACCACCGTACACCCGGAAAATGACGCAGCTATCGCCAGCAAGCGGGCGGAGTTTATCGCCGCAGGGTTAACCGCGCCGCGTTATCATGCCTTGAGTCGACCTCTGGAATGCGAAGCGGAAGCCATCGCCCGCATGATTAACCTGGCACAAATTGCCGGTAACGCCCCGCTCTATATCGTGCACCTGTCTAACGGCTTAGGTCTGGATTATCTGCGTCTTGCCCGTGCGAATCACCAGCCAGTCTGGGTTGAAACCTGCCCACAATATCTCCTGTTGGACGAACGCAGTTACGATACAGAAGATGGTATGAAGTTCATTCTTAGCCCACCGCTGCGTAACGTACGCGAGCAGGACAAACTGTGGTGTGGCATCAGCGATGGTGCGATTGACGTGGTGGCAACCGATCACTGCACCTTCTCGATGGCCCAGCGCCAGCAAATTTCTAAAGGCGATTTCAGCCGCTGCCCAAATGGCTTACCCGGTGTGGAGAACCGCATGCAACTGCTGTTCTCCAGTGGCGTGATGACGGGACGTATCTCACCGGAGCGTTTTGTTGAGTTAACCAGTGCAATGCCCGCCAGGCTGTTTGGCCTGTGGCCACAAAAAGGATTATTAGCGCCCGGTTCCGATGGCGACGTGGTGATTATAGACCCACGTCAGAGCCAACAAATTCAGCATCCGTTTGTCCCTCCCGTGCTCTAACCACTGCCAGGGATCTATACACAATCAAGAATGATGAGTGAGGAAAAATGAGTAAGAAAATTGTTCTCGCCCTGGGCGGGAATGCGCTGGGCGATGACCTGGCTGGGCAAATGAAAGCGGTAAAAATTACTTCTCAGGCAATTGTTGATTTAATTGCCCAGGGACATGAGGTCATCGTCACTCATGGCAACGGGCCACAGGTGGGCATGATTAACCAGGCCTTTGAAGCTGCAGCAAAAACTGAAGCGCACTCGCCAATGCTGCCGATGTCTGTCTGTGTTGCCTTAAGCCAAGGTTATATTGGTTACGATCTACAAAACGCCTTAAGAGAAGAACTGCTTTCTCGTGGCATTAATAAACCTGTAGCAACGCTGGTTACCCAGGTCGAAGTCGATGCTAACGATCCGGCATTCCTCAACCCGACCAAGCCGATCGGTTCGTTCTTTACCGAGCAAGAAGCAGAGCTACTGACAAAACAGGGTTACACTCTGAAAGAAGATGCGGGTCGCGGCTATCGCCGTGTCGTTGCTTCGCCAAAACCGGTTGATATCATTGAAAAAGAAACGGTTAAAGCTCTGGTAGATGCCGGACAGGTGGTGATCACCGTTGGCGGTGGTGGTATCCCTGTTATTCGTGAAGGTAACCATCTGCGTGGTGCCAGCGCGGTTATCGATAAAGACTGGGCCAGCGCCCGTTTAGCAGAAATGATTGATGCCGATATGCTGATCATTCTGACTGCGGTAGAAAAAGTGGCCATTAACTTCGGAAAAGAGAATGAACAGTGGCTCGATCGCCTGTCGTTAAGTGATGCTGAACGCTTTATCGAAGAAGGTCATTTTGCGAAAGGTTCTATGCTGCCTAAAGTGGAAGCTGCCGCCTCGTTTGCTCGCTCTCGCGCAGGTCGTGAAGCACTGATTACCGTATTGAGCAAAGCGAAAGAAGGGATTGAAGGCAAAACCGGAACGGTGATTTGTCAGTAATTTAAAGGCCGGATGGGTAATACCATCCGGCCATTTTCATTTAAGCCACTTCCAGCACTTCTTTTGTCGCTTTAACGCCCTGATGCATCAACATCATTAACGCCTCAAGTACGCCGCCGCCAATCGCCCGGGCTTTATCAGAAACGCTGGTGAAATCAGCCGTTTCACCACGAGGATCGATATCACCAATTTTAAAACCACCGACCACGGCCAGCCCGTCGTTCAACAAGCCACGCACCATCCCCGTCAACGGTGCTTTAATTTCATGCTCACCAATCCAGGCAATGACATCGCCCTCTTTCACCAGATCGCCTAATTTCACGTTGGATCGCATAATGCCTGCAGCAGGAGCGCGGATCACTCGTCGGGTGGTATGCCCCATAATATTGCCGGGAACACCGGTATTCTCCTGCGCACAACCTGAGTAAATCACCTGACCGAGCCAGTGCCCGCGATTTGTTTCAATTACCGCATGACAATCCTTCCCTGCAGTAAAGCCCGGCCCAAGCGCGATTGTTACTGGTGCCATATCTGCCCGCGTACCCAAATTCTGTTTCGCCAGAATAGCGTCCACCACGCAAAGCGGTTTCAGTTCATCAAGCAATGAACAGGTGGGATCTACCATCACAGGGATGAATCCGCGTTCGGTAAGTTTCATCGCTTCCGCAGAGCTGGTTGCCAGGCGGGCGGTGACGCCTTCGACCGTCATTTCGCCATCGAACACGGCCTGGGCAAACGCCACGGTACAACGAATCACTGTCGGTTTTTCCACTTCCAACATGATCACTTTAAAACCCGCATGATACAGACGTAGCGCTACACCACTGGCGATATCCCCCGCACCGCGAATCACCACCAGCTGGTGTCCGGAAGGATGAGAAGGCTTCATCATCACCAAACGACTCAGCATGGAGAAGCGTGGTTGATGGTGGGAATAGTTCAGGATTGAGGCTTTCGCGATAAATATCAGCAACGGCGATATCAAATCCTAATAGCGCCGCACTCTGGGCTATCGCCCGGTTGACATGCCCCGCACCAATCAACACCAGACGTGGACGCATACCATGGACGCTGATAAATACTGACATTGCACCTCCACAATCTGACCCGACAGCATCCGCACCGTTACGAGCCATACGTCCATGGAATAATCGCGGCTTACGTTCCTGCAATGCCTGAAGCGACTCTTCAATCACCTTCCGCTCAACCATTCCGCCACCAATTGTACCGACGATAGAACCATCGGCGCGCACTAACATTTGTGCAGAATGGCGGGGGGTTGAGCCTCGGCTATCAACAATTTGCGCCATCGCAAACGGACAATTTTGCTCTTCGAGTTTTGCAGCCTCTGTGAAAATATTCATACCAACCTCAATGGATATCCTTTCAGTAACCCGGAATACCCGGGCCGCTAATTCACAAATCTGCGCGCGATTGCAGGATGTTCTTGTATATCGCCCAGCCAGATTGCCTCTACGTTGTGTTGTTGCAGCGGTTGAAGGAGCTCGCTTTGCGCAATCGCATTCTCACATTGAGAAAAACGGTTAATGAACCAGACTCGCCGACAACCTTGCGGTACGTTTTTAAACGCCCCCTGAGGGTGGCGAACCAGCGCAACGAGATCGCTCAGTTGCAAGGGTGCATCAGGTGTTAACCCAGTAATATCAGCAAACTGCGACCAGCGATGGACATTTTCTGTGCTCACTTTCGCACCCAAAATATGTCCTCCCATCACAGCAATCACGCAGCAACTGCTTTTAGGTATGCAAGGTTCGTGCTCATCAGGCGCTTTTAACGGCATTCTACGCGAGCCATCTGCCTCAATGAGAATTACGTCACACTCTGGTCGTTGTACCAGTGCATCAATCGCTTCTGGCGTAAATCCCTGCACTTTTCCCTGGTTCGCTTTCCAGCAGTGAAAACAAAATGAAATGGGGGATATAAAAGACGCATGAGGAAGCATGGCGGGATCACGACAGAAAACCACGGGCCAGTGAGATGTTGGCATAAACATATGTGTCGTCGTAGTGATTAATACACGCCTGCCACTCGCCTGGAACAGTTCTGCCAGCCAAAAAAGCAAGCTGGTTTTCCCCCCTGCACCAACAATAGAAATCACAGTGGGACGTTTCTGCGCGCCTAAATCAATGAATAATGCCGATGGGTCAATTATACTTTTCACGCGTCTTTATGGACCTCTCTGGGATAAATTACCCTCAACGTAATCCATCAGGAAGTAACGCAATTATCAGGCGTTATTAGCTCCTGTAAATAATGGAATCACTATGTCAGCCATCGACTGTATAATTACCGCCGCAGGATTATCATCAAGAATGGGGCAATGGAAAATGATGTTACCCTGGCAACAGGGAACAATTCTTGATACAAGTATCAAAAATGCGTTGCAGTTTTGTAGCCGAATTATTTTAGTCACCGGCTATCGTGGTAATGAACTGCACGAACGTTATGCGAACCAGAGCAATATCACTATTATCCACAACCCAGATTATGCGCAGGGTTTACTGACATCAGTAAAGGCCGCAGTACCCGCGGTGCAAACAGAACATTGTTTTCTCACCCACGGAGATATGCCAACCCTCACCATCGATATTTTTAGAAAAATCTGGTCGTTACGAAATGATGGCGCAATACTGCCACTCCATAATGGCATCCCCGGCCATCCGATTTTAGTGTCAAAACCATGCCTGATGCAGGCAATCCAGCGACCCAATGTCACCAATATGCGTCAGGCACTCCTTATGGGAGAACATTATTCCGTCGAAATAGAAAATGCAGAAATAATTTTAGATATTGATACTCCGGACGACTTTATTACAGCGAAGAAAAGGTATACTGAAATTTAGAAAACGTAGTTAAACGATTGCGTTCAAATATCTAATCCCTCCAGCACTCTTTATCATAATGATAAGGAATCACTGATTTTGAGAAAAGAGAAAAAGTGATAAATGGGCTGGCAATAATAATTTTCAGGAGTGATTTTAATTCTCATTTGGCACCTGTGAGTTCATTCACAAAAAGCCATTAAGTTTCGAGCCGCCTCACATTTTTTTATATTTCCCGCCAAACCTGGCAAGAGTGGTGCGATTGTTGCTCTATCCCCCTAAACCACCGGATTTCTCAACACCGGTCACTCAATGATATCTGTATAAGCTAAGGAGAGGGTTATGGGGGATATTATGCGTCCCATTCCGTTTGAGGAACTTTTGACGCGCATATTTGATGAATACCAACAACAACGCTCAATCTTTGGTATTCCCGAGCAACAGTTTTACTCACCCGTAAAAGGTAAAACTGTTAGCGTCTTCGGTGAAACCTGTGCCACTCCCGTCGGCCCTGCCGCTGGCCCGCACACGCAACTTGCGCAAAACATCGTCACCTCCTGGCTGACTGGCGGACGCTTCATCGAACTAAAAACCGTCCAAATTCTTGACCGCCTGGAGCTGGAAAAGCCCTGTATCGATGCCGAAGACGAGTGCTTTAACACCGAATGGTCTACCGAATTTACCCTGCTTAAAGCCTGGGATGAATACCTCAAAGCCTGGTTTGCCCTGCACCTTCTCGAAGCGATGTTCCAGCCTTCTGATTCCGGTAAATCGTTCATCTTTAATATGAGCGTCGGTTACAACCTCGAAGGTATTAAGCAACCGCCGATGCAGCAGTTCATCGACAATATGATGGACGCATCTGACCATCCGAAATTCGCTCAATACCGCGATGCACTTAATAAGCTACTCCAGAATGAGGCATTTTTAGCCCGCCACGGATTGCAGGAAAAACGCGAAAGCTTGCAAGCCTTACCCGCTCGCATCCCCACCAGCATGGTACAAGGGGTTACCCTCTCCACCATGCACGGCTGTCCTCCGCATGAAATCGAAGCCATTTGCCGCTACATGCTGGAAGAAAAAGGGCTCAACACCTTTGTGAAACTCAACCCGACCTTACTGGGGTACGCGCGTGTTCGTGAGATCCTCGATGTCTGCGGTTTCGGTTACATCGGCTTAAAAGAAGAGTCATTTGATCACGACCTCAAGCTGACGCAAGCACTGGAAATGCTGGAACGCCTGATGGCACTGGCAAAAGAAAAATCACTCGGCTTTGGCGTAAAACTGACTAACACTCTCGGCACCATCAACAATAAAGGCGCATTGCCCGGTGAAGAGATGTATATGTCAGGCCGTGCGCTGTTCCCGCTCTCCATCAACGTTGCAGCAGTTCTCTCTCGCGCCTTTGACGGCAAACTGCCCATTTCTTATTCCGGTGGTGCCAGTCAGCTGACTATCCGCGATATTTTTGATACTGGTATTCGCCCTATTACTATGGCAACCGACCTGCTGAAACCTGGCGGCTATCTGCGCTTAAGTGCCTGCATGCGCGAGCTGGAAGGCTCTGGCGAACACCGCTATGCCGACGCGCTGGAACTCATCTATCAACGCAACGCCCTGCCCGCCATTACCGGTCATATTTGCGATCACCAGTGCCAATACAACTGTACCCGCCTGGATTACGACAGTGCGCTGAATATCCGCGAACTGAAAAAAGTCGCGCTGGAAAAAGGTTGGGATGAATATAAGCAACGCTGGCACAAACCAGCCGGTTCTGGTTCACGCCATCCGGTTGCCGTGATTGGTGCAGGTCCGGCGGGTCTGGCAGCAGGTTACTTCCTTGCCAGAGCGGGCCATCCGGTTACGCTGTTTGAACGCGAAGCCAATGCGGGCGGCGTGGTGAAAAATATCATTCCTCAGTTCCGTATTCCTGCAGAGTTAATTCAGCACGATATCGATTTTGTTGCCGCTCACGGCGTAAAATTTGAGTATGGCTGCTCACCCGATTTGACCGTTGAACAGTTAAAAAATCAGGGCTTCCACTATGTTCTGATTGCCACCGGCACTGATAAAAATAGCGGTGTGAAACTGGCGGGCGACAACCAAAATGTCTGGAAATCACTCCCCTTCCTGCGTGAATACAACAAGGGCACAGCGCTCAAGCTGGGCAAACATGTGGTCGTTGTCGGGGCGGGTAACACGGCAATGGACTGCGCTCGTGCGGCGTTACGCGTTCCAGGCGTAGAAAAAGCAACGGTCGTTTACCGTCGTTCACTGCAAGAGATGCCAGCATGGCGCGAAGAGTATGAAGAAGCGTTGCACGACGGCGTGGAGTTCCGTTTCCTGAATAATCCGGAACGTTTCGATGCTGATGGCACCTTAACCTTGCGCGTTATGTCGCTTGGCGAACCTGATGAGAAAGGTCGTCGCCGTCCGGTTGAAACCAACGAAACAGTAACGCTGCATGTAGACAGCCTGATCACCGCCATTGGTGAACAGCAGGATACTGAAGCCCTGAATGCAATGGGCGTGCCGCTGGACAAAAACGGCTGGCCAGACGTCGACCATAATGGCGAAACGCGTCTGAGTGACGTCTTTATGATCGGCGACGTACAGCGCGGACCATCCTCCATTGTCGCTGCTGTCGGAACCGCGCGTCGGGCGACCGATGCCATCCTGAGTCGGGAAAATATCCGTTCCCACCAGAACGATAAATACTGGAATAACGTCAATCCGGCGGAAATCTATCAACGTAAAGGCGATATCTCTGTCACTTTGGTGAACAGTGACGATCGTGACGCGTTTGTCGCGCAGGAAGCCGCTCGCTGCCTTGAATGTAACTACGTTTGCAGCAAGTGTGTGGATGTCTGCCCGAACCGCGCCAACGTATCCATTGCGGTCCCACCGCAGTGCAGTTACACCCGGCGAAAGTGCAGGAAAGCGTTGATATCGCCATCGAAAATGATGTGATTGTCGCTATCGACGATGCCCTGACGCAACGCTATCCCGATGCCAGCTACAAAGAGATGCATGGTCGGATTGTGATGCCGGGAATTGTCTGCTCGCACAACCATTTTTACTCGGGGCTGTCCCGCGGAATTATGGCAAACATCGCCCCCTGCCCGGATTTCATCTCAACGCTGAAAAATCTCTGGTGGCGGCTCGATCGCGCCCTTGATGAAGAGTCGCTCTATTACAGCGGACTGATTTGTTCCCTGGAAGCAATTAAGAGCGGATGTACATCGGTTATCGATCACCATGCCTCTCCAGCCTATATCGGCGGGTCGCTCTCCACATTGCGCGACGCATTTTTAAAAGTTGGCCTGCGCGCGATGACCTGTTTTGAAACTACTGACCGTAACAGCGGCATCAAAGAGTTGCAGGAAGGTGTAGAAGAAAACATCCGCTTCGCCCGTCAGATTGATGAGGCGAAGAAAGCAGCAACCGAGCCGTATCTGGTGGAAGCACATATCGGCGCTCACGCGCCGTTTACCGTACCGGATGCCGGTCTGGAGATGCTGCGTGAAGCCGTGAAAAGCACAGGTCGTGGTTTGCATATTCACGCTGCGGAAGACCTTTACGACGTTTCCTACAGTCACCATTGGTACGGCAAAGACCTGCTGGCACGACTGGCGCAATTCGATCTCATCGGCAGCAAAACGCTGGTCGCTCATGGGCTGTACTTGTCGAAAGATGACATCGCCCTACTCAATCAGCGCGATGCGTTCCTGGTGCATAACGCCCGTTCAAACATGAACAACCATGTCGGCTACAACCATCACCTTGGCGACATCCGCAATCTGGCGTTGGGAACGGACGGCATTGGTTCGGACATGTTTGAAGAGATGAAATTTGCCTTCTTTAAACATCGCGATGCGGGTGGCCCGCTGTGGCCTGACAGTTTTGCCAAAGCCCTGACTAACGGTAACGAACTGATGAGCCGCAACTTTGGCGCGAAATTTGGGCTTCTGGAAGCCGGTTACAAAGCCGATTTAACCATTTGCGATTACAACTCGCCGACGCCGCTGCTGGCAGACAATATCGCCGGGCATATCGCTTTCGGTATGGGCTCAGGCAGCGTTCACAGCGTGATGGTCAATGGTGTGATGGTCTATGAAGACCGTCAGTTTAACTTCGATTGCGATTCCATTTATGCGCAAGCCAGAAAAGCCGCTGCCAGTATGTGGCGTCGGATGGATGCGCTGGCATAAATAACAGCTCCCCTCTTCTTTCAGAGAAGAGGGGAAATTAAGGAAAGACGATGATTGAACAATTTTTCAGACCCGACTCTGTCGAACAAGCGCTGGAACTGAAGCGCCGCTACCAGGATGAAGCCGTCTGGTTCGCCGGGGGCAGCAAACTCAACGCTACACCAACCCGTACCGATAAAAAGATTGCCATTTCCTTGCAGGATCTGGAGCTGGACTGGATTGACTGGGATAACGGTGCACTACGAATTGGCGCAATGTCTCGCTTGCAGTCACTGCGTGATGCACGATTTATTCCTGCAGCACTGCGTGAAGCTCTCGGTTTTGTTTACTCACGCCATGTTCGTAATCAGTCGACCATTGGTGGTGAAATCGCCGCCCGGCAGGAAGAGTCAGTGCTGCTTCCCGTCCTGCTGGCACTGGATGCTGAACTGGTTTTTGGCAACGGCGAAACGCTGTCAATCGAGGACTACCGCCATTTTCCCGCAGGAAGATTTGCGGGGCAGCGTGGCCTATAAACGCTATATCACGGGAGTTCTGGTAGCCGATCTGTATGCCGACTGCCAACAGGCTGGGGAGGAAGCCGTATGATCATCCACTTTACTTTAAATGGCGCGCCTCAGGAGCTAACCGTTAATCCAGGCGAAAACGTGCAAAAGCTGTTGTTTAACATGGGAATGCACTCTGTACGCAACAGTGATGATGGTTTTGGGTTTGCCGGTTCTGACGCAATTATCTTTAACGGTAATATCGTTAACGCGTCCTTGCTTATCGCCGCACAGTTAGAGAAGGCAGATATTCGTACCGCAGAATCTCTGGGCAAATGGAATGAGTTAAGTCTGGTTCAACAGGCCATGGTTGATGTTGGCGTGGTGCAGTCTGGTTATAACGATCCAGCTGCGGCTCTGATTATCACCGATCTTCTCGATCGCATCGACGCACCTACCCGCGAAGAGATCGACGACGCACTCTCAGGTCTGTTTAGCCGCGATGCTGGCTGGCAGCAATACTATCAGGTCATTGAACTGGCGGTTGCACGTAAAAATAATCCGCAGGCCACCA
>PPYE01188275.1_pt1 | contig 13042 bp, 12 predicted proteins | sample 1559881 | NCBI WGS metagenome assembly PPYE01 (sample SAMN08240022, study PRJNA423297) | Human gut metagenome, whole genome shotgun sequencing project.
CGGCAGATGCCAAGCCAAAAGCGCAGATAATACTGGATGTCTTATCGAGCATTTTGGCAACGCAGATGCCGTGCCGCAGATGCCGTGCCGCAGATGCCGTGCCGCAGCTGCCGGAGCGGTGCTTAAGCCGCAAGGCGGGAATTGTGCGGTGTTGCCTTATATAAAGTAGGAGTTTTGCCATGAAGTTTGCCCACAAGCTGACCCTTGCCCTGCTGGTGGTGCTGGCAGTTGTGCTTTCGCTGTGCAACACGGTGCTGATCGGGCAGCAGTTCCAGCAGGAGCTGCATACCGCGCAGGAAACGTTATCTGCAGACTGGCAGCGGGAAAGCCGCGCCATGCAGCGCACCTTGGTCACACCCGGCAGCGGCAGCCTGGCCGCACGGGTGGGCAGCTATTTGCAGGCCATCACCGAGCAGAACAGCCTTGCCTGCGCCGCTTACAGTGTGGATGGAACCTCCCTGTATTATGCCCTGCCCACCGCGGTTCCCTTATCCGAAGTGGAAGCCCTGCTTGCCCAGGATGGCGAGCCGCGCATGGTGCTGGCGAACAACCATACCTTGCTGTGCGCCGGAACGGTCGTTCTGCCGGAACACTGCATCACCTTGGTCATTGCGCAGGATGCCGCCCCCGTGTGGCAGGCGCGGCAGGCCCGCACCCGAAATGCACTGATCGCAGAACTTTTGGCCATGGTGCTGGCCGGGGGCCTGGTTCTGCTGCTCTGCCGCCGCATGACCCGCCCGCTGGAGCAGCTGGAGCAGGCCAGCCGCCAGATTGCCGCCGGGGCCTACAGCCAGCGCACGGCCATCCATGGCAGTGACGAAATTGCCAGTTTAAGCCGCAGCTTTGACGAGATGGCTCAGGCGGTGGAGGGCACCGTGCAGACCTTGCAGCAGAACGCCCGCCAGAAAGATGATTTTGTGGCCGCGTTTACCCACGAGCTGAAAACCCCGATGACGAGCATCCTCGGCTTCGCCGATATCCTGCGCAGCGGCGAGGTGAGCCCCGCCACCCGCCGCACCGCCGCTGATTATATCTACCACGAAAGCAAACGGTTGGAAGCGTTGAGCGGGAACCTGTTGGCTTTGATGGGGCTGGAACAACAGCCCCCGCAGCTGGAAGCCGTACCCCTGGGGCGTGTGCTGCAAAGCCTGCGCCGCGCCCTGCCCCAGGGCAGCCCGGTGCCCACCCTACCCCGCAGTGACGCCGTGGTGCTGGCCCAGCCGGAACTGTTGTGCGATATGCTGTACAACCTGATCCAGAATGCCCGCAAAGCCACCCCGGCGGATGGCAAAGTGGAAGTGCTGCTGGACGAAACACCCACCCGGCTGACCATCCGCGTACAGGATACCGGCTGCGGCATTCCGCCGCAGGAACTGGCCCGCATTACCGAGCCGTTTTATATGGTAGATAAATCCCGTGCACGGGAGCAGGGCGGCAGCGGCATGGGGCTTGCCCTGTGCGCCAGAATTGCCGCCTTGCACGGCACAACGCTGCAATTTGCAAGTGTGCCCAGCCAGGGAACCACGGTCAGCTTCTGCCTGCAAAAAGCGGGCAGCCAACCGGAGGTGGAGCCATGAGGGAAAGGAAAATGTTTTTTCTGCCTGCACTGCGGTTGGCTGCTGTGGCTATTGCACTTTCTGCAGCGGCTTTGGCCCTGCCGCTGCCGGTTTTTGCCGTGCTGGACCGTGCCGCCGGGCACAGCATTGCGGTGCAGCAGGATGCTGAAGCGTTAAGCCCCGCCGGGCGCAGCTGTGCTGCCGCACGGGAGCTTTACTGCTGGCGTATGACCTGGCAAAATACATCCCGCACCATGGTGGAGCCTGATTCAACTCCAGCCAGCACTGCCCCCACCCTTGCCGCGGTGCAGCAGCTGCAGGCGGCCGGGGTACTGCCTGCCAGCATGGCGGATGTGCTTCTTTCCGCCATGCAGCAAACAGACAGTTGTACTACCTACACTGACGATACCGGCCAGAGCGAATATGCTTTTACATCCGATGAGAACCATGTCACCCTCACCCTGACAGCCAGCGGCCTGCCCGTTGGGTTTACGGTGGAGCAGTGCAGCTTTGCGGATTCCGCGCTGGATGAAATAGCGGATGCTTACGCCGCATTTTTAGGCGGGGATGCGATCACCGATTGGGAAACGCTGCCCCTGCAGCTGCACGAGCCCTGCGCGGTACGCTACAGCGTCAGTGCCCAGCTTTACCTTTGCGTGGCCCGCAGCGGGCAAGGACTGCGGGTGTCGGCAGCATCGCTCTCCCCGCAGGATGCCGCCGCTTACCGCGGGGATGTTACGCCATAAAGGAGGTCTGCCCCATGAAAAAGACGTTCAACCAGACCATGCCGTGCGCTGTGCGCCTGGCTGCACTGCTGCTTGTGCCCGCCGTTTGTGTTGCCTTTTCCGGCTGCAGCGCTGTGCCGGGCTCTTCCGGCAGTTCTGCGGCGGAGCCGTCCCCCTCCCCTGCCGCCGCAGAACCGGCAGCGAAACCTGATCTGCCCAGCCTGCGCCCGCTGTACCAGGGGGATGAAAACGGATATTATACCTTCATGACTGCCGCTTCGGGCGATTACCAGCAGGTGCTCTATGCGGACTACCAGACCGGTACCCAGGCCCCGGCCTGCCATATTACCGGCTGCACGCATGACAGCCCAAGCTGCCCGGCCTGCTTTTTTACCGGCGTGCCCGTCACGCTGCCCTGCCCGGTTGGGGACGGCACTTATCTTTCCTTTGTCTATGGATATGATTCCGACGGCATGTCCATCGTGCGGCTGAATCAGGATTACGGCGTGGAACAGGTACTGTACCACTGCAATTACATTTCAAGTTTCTATTGCTGCACGGACGGTTCTTCCCTCTGGTTTTCCACCTGCCCCAGCGGGGACAGCTATGACCGCATCAAACGCCTCAATCTGTCCACCGGCGGCATCACCACCCTGTTTGATGCCGGGGATACCAGCGGGCAATCCGCCAACGTCATCGGCTGCACCGGGCGGCAGCTGGTGGTTTCGGTATCTCCTTATTATGACAGCAGCGAGCCACAGACTTCCTGCCTGTATCTAGTAGATGCCGACACCGGCGCGGCAGAACTGCTGCGGGAATACCCGATCACCAACGCTTCCGCCGGGCGCACCACTCATATAAGCACCGCTGTGCTGGACGATACTTTATATGAATATGACTACACCACCGGCGAGCTGACCGCCACCGGGCTGGCTGACCGGCAGACCCGCACCGTAACCGATGCCCTGCCGCCTGACCCATATGAGGGGCGCGGTGCGTTTGATGTGACAATTACCCGCATCCTGAACGGCCAGCTGGTTGTGGAGTACTATTCCAACGACTGGACGGACGACAACGCCGAAACAAAAACACCCGTCTACCTGGTTGACCTTGCCGCCGGCACCGTAGCGGAAAAGCCCGCCCTGCCGCCGCTGAACTGGAACGGGTACGACCACACCAGCACCACCATCCTGGCCCAGCTGCAAGACCGGCTGCTGGTGCTCTGCCGTGCGGAGCCATACACCCGCACCACAACCGGAACGGACGGCGCACCCTACACGATTCAATCCTCCCACCGCTATTTTGGGCTGATCTCGTATGCCGATTACCTGACCGGCACCCCGAATTATACCGAGGTTGGGATGCTGGATTAAGCCGGGTATTTTGTTTCAAATTCTGCGCTTTTATTCTGCAAGAAAGCCGATGCTAAGGCAATACCGCACAATTCCCGCCTGACGGCTTAAGCACTGCTCCGGCGGCTGCGGCACTTAGAATTATGCGGTATTGCCCTAACTTTCTGCAACGCCTCCAGCAATTTGTAGGGGGCGATGCTTGCATCGTCCCGCTGGATGGGCCTTGTTGCATTGCTTGCTTTCAAAAAAACAATCTTCCCCCCCCCCACACACACCATGCATTTTCCCAAACGTCCCCGCCGCCTGCCGCAAATCAGGCGGCATTTTTGTGTTCCTTTCCTGTTTTATGGCAACTATCTCCCGCCGCCCTTGATTTTACCCACCAAAACCTTTACAATAAGATTAAATATTACCGCTTTTGCGGAAAGGAAGTAAGATCATGGATCAGTCCATCAAATACAGCATCAATACCCTGTGCGTACAGGGCGGCTATACCCCCGGCAACGGCGAACCCCGCCAGATTCCCATTGTGCAGAGCACCACTTTCAAATATGATAGCTCCGACGATATGGGCAAGCTGTTTGACCTGCAGGCCAGCGGTTATTTTTATTCCCGCCTGCAAAACCCAACCTGCGATACCGTCGCCGCCAAGATTACCGAACTGGAGGGCGGCACCGCCGGTATGCTGACCGGTTCCGGCCAGGCAGCCAACTTCTTTGCCCTGTTCAACATCTGCAACGCGGGCGACCACATCGTTTCTTCCAGCTCCATTTACGGCGGCACCTTCAACCTGATCTCCGTCACCATGGCAAAGATGGGCATTACCGCCACCTTTGTCTCGCCTGACTGTACCGAGGAAGAGCTGAACGCCGCGTTCCAGCCCAACACCAAGGCTGTCTTTGGCGAAACCATTGCCAACCCCGCCCTGACGGTGCTGGATATTGAAAAGTTTGCCAATGCAGCCCACGCCCACGGTGTGCCGCTGATTGTGGATAACACCTTTGCCACCCCCGTCAACTGCCGCCCCATTGAATGGGGTGCCGATATCGTGACCCATTCCACCACCAAGTACATGGACGGCCACGGCGCAACCCTGGGCGGTGCCATTGTGGACGGCGGCAAGTTCGACTGGATGGCTCATGCCGATAAGTTCCCCGGCTTGTGCACCCCTGATGACAGCTACCACGGTATCACCTATGCCGAGCACTTTGGCAAGGAGGGCGCTTTCATCACCAAGGCAACCGCACAGCTGATGCGTGACTTTGGCTGCGTGCAGAGCCCCATCAACGCCTACATGCTCAACCTTGGCCTGGAAAGCCTGCATGTGCGCATGGCCCGCCATTGCGAGAACGGCCAGGCTGTGGCAGAGTTTTTGGCCAGCCACCCGAAGATTGCCTATGTGAACTACTGCGGCCTGCCGGGCGATAAGTACCATGCTGTTGCCGAAAAGTACCTACCCAATGGTTCCTGCGGCGTTGTCAGCTTTGGCGTAAAGGGCGGGCGCGAAGCCGCCGCTGCCTTTATGGGCCACCTGAAGATTGCCGCCATTGAGACCCATGTGGCCGATGCCCGCACCTGCTGCCTGCACCCCGCCAGCTCCACCCACCGCCAGATGAACGACGAGCAACTGATTGCCGCCGGTGTTCAGCCCGACCTGGTGCGCATGAGCTGCGGTCTGGAAGATAAGAACGACCTGATCCACGATATTGCCCAGGCACTTGACCAGATCTGACCGTTAAGGAGTTTACTGTTTATGCCTTTGATCATTCCCAAAGAGCTGCCCGCCTATGGCGAACTTTCGCGCGAGAACGTGTTTGTCATGCACCAGCAGCGTGCGCAGACCCAGCAGATCCGTCCCCTGCGCATCCTGATTTTGAACCTGATGCCCACCAAAATTGTAACGGAAACCCAGCTGGCACGCCTTTTGGCCAACAGCCCCCTGCAGGTGCAGCTGACCTTTTTGCAGACCAAGACCCATGATACCACCCACACCCCGCAGGAGCACATGAAGGCGTTTTATAAAACCTTTGATGCGGTGCGCAATGAGCGCTTTGACGGTATGATCATCACCGGTGCCCCCATTGAGGACCTGGACTATGAGGACGTGGACTACTGGAACGAGCTGTGCGAGATCATGGATTACAGCCGCGAAAACGTATATTCCACCATTCATCTGTGCTGGGGTGCGCTGGCCGGGCTGTATTACCACTTCGGCGTGCGCAAGGTACACCTGCCAGAAAAAATGTTCGGCGTGTTCGAGCACCGCGTGGTGCGGCCCTCCAATCCGCTGGTACGCGGCTTTGACGAAATATTCTATGCCCCGCACAGCCGCTGGGCCGGGCTGAACCGCGCCGATATTGATGCCGCCCCGGAGCTGCGCATGCTGGCCGAAAGCGATGTTGCCGGCCCCATGCTGCTTTCCACTGAGTCCGGCCGCCAGATTTTTGTCATCGGCCACCCGGAATACGACAAGTACACTTTGGATGCCGAGTACCGCCGCGATGTAAAGGCGGGCAAGGAAATTCATGTGCCGGTCAACTATTACCCGGACGATGACCCCAACAAGGACCCCATTTTCCGCTGGCGTGCCCATGCGCACCTGCTGTATACCAACTGGCTGAACTACTATGTCTACCAGAACACCCCCTATGACTTGGATGATCTGGAAGCCGTGGTGGACCCGCCCCGCACCTGAGGAGGACGTATGCCGAAGATCAGTGCCTGTATTGTGGCATACTGTGATTATGATGAAGTGTGCGCCGCTGTGCGCAGCGCGCTGGCCAACACCCCCGGCGATGACTTTGCCCTGTATGTGGTGGATAACGCCAGCCCGGATGGCTGCGGCCCCCGCCTGGCGCAGACAGATTTTTGCGATGTACGCGTGCAGGTGATCTGCCTGCCCAAGAACCTCGGCTTCGGCAAGGGCCACAACAGCATTATGGACCGCCTGACCAGCGATGTACACTTTATCCTGAACCCGGATGTGATCATTCACGATGACATCCTGCCCCAGATGGCGCAATGGCTGCTGGACCACCCCGGCGTTGTGATGGCCACGCCGCAGCTCTATTTTCCGGATGGGCGCATCCAGAACCTGCCGCGCCGCAAGCCCACCCCGTGGCTGCTGCTGGCCCGCCAGCTGGCCCCGCGGTTTGGCGGTGTGATGCAAAAAGCTGACGAACATTACACCATGCAGGATGAGGACCTGACGATCCCCCGCCCCATTGAGTTTTGCACCGGCAGCTTTGCCGCCATCCGCACCGATGTGTTCAAAACCATCGGCGGTTTTGACCCCGAATACTTTATGTATGTGGAGGATGCCGACCTGACCCAGCGCGCCTTGCGCCAAGGGCTTGTCTACCTGCTGCCGCAGTTCACCGCCACCCACGCCTGGCACCGCGACCCCATGCGGGACGCAGGCAAGTTCAAAATGCAGTTGAAGAGCATGGGCCGGTATTTCAAAAAATGGGGCATCGGCAAGGGGAATGTGTAAACGGGTTATTGTTTCAGCAAAAAACACTTGCACTTATTGAGACCGCAGAGGTGCATATTGTGCGCACCTGCCGCCTCTTCCTTGTCATCTCCCAAATTTAGCACTTGACGCCCACGGCGTGAACAGATATAATAGAAATGTTCACGAGGTGTTGCGCAGCTGGTAGCGCGCGTGGTTTGGGACCACGAGGCCGCAGGTTCGAGTCCTGTCACCTCGACCAAAATAAAAGCCGCAGATTCGTTAGAGTCTACGGCTTTTATTATTTTAAGTACACACTTTTATAGCTTTCTCGCAAATCAACTTTCAGGGAATCCACTTTTTACTATTTTGCAGTCCCACTATAAACGCTATGTAATGGTTACAGCATCCATCGTTCCAGCATCTGGATGATATTTGAGCGCGATCGTTGTTTTCCGCTGGCGAAGGAATCCATCTGTTCCGAATTGAAAACAAAGCACGTTTCAAATTTATGGCAACACCGCATAATTCCCGCCTTACGGCTTAAGCACCGCTCCGGCGGCTGCGGTACGGCATCTGCGTTGCCAAAATGCTCGATAATACATAAAGTATTATCTGCGCTTTTGGCTTAGCAGCTGCCGCACCTCGCTCGCCGTATCGGCACTTAGAATTATGTGGTATTGCCTTATCCTTATCCTGATCGGGAACCAGCGCACCGTTTAATGAACCATAAGAAATCTTTTTTAATATGAGTTGTTTTTGGATCGTTTTATCATCCGCTTTGCCCTTAAGCCCAAAGGCCGATCTCATCGCCGGATCCATTAAAAGCCTCTGGCATTGAAGGCACAAATCATAGGCAACACCGCACAATTCCCGCCTTACGGCTTAAGCACCGCTCCGGCGGCTGCGGCACGGCATCTGCGTTGCCAAGGAGCATCCCCCAATGATTCGTGAAATTTGCAAAGACGAGACTTTTCTTGCGCAGAAAGCCGCGCCCGCCACGGCGGCGGACCTTGGCGTAGCGCAGGACCTGATGGAAACTCTGATTGCCCACAAGGATGGCTGCGTGGGTATGGCGGCAAACATGATCGGCGTGAACAAACGCATCATCGCTTTTGAGAATGACGGCGAATACATGGTCATGTTCAACCCGGTCATCGTCAAACAGTCCGGAGCCTATGAAACGGACGAAGGCTGCTTATCGCTTACCGGCACGCGGAAAACCAAGCGCCACAAAGTCATCAAAGTGCAGTGGCAGAATGAAAAATTCCAGACGCGGCTTAAAACGTTTACCGGCTGGACGGCGGAAATCATCCAGCACGAAATTGACCACTGTGAGGGAATTTTGATTTAACCTTTTTCTTTTTCCTACATTCGGCTTTCGTTCAGCAGGTTCAGTGGTTTCAAACCTCTTTCCAGTGTGCCTCAATGGCAGCGCGGTTCAGCTGCTCACCGATCACGATGATCACTTCCTGCGCTTTGGCAATGGGTTTTAAGGTCATGGCGTCGCGGCTGGCGTTCAGCTCCAGCCAGCCATTTCCATCCGAAGTAAAGCCCTTAATGCGCATAATGCGGCCGCAGGAGGCATCGGCAAACAGTTCATTCACCACTTCTTTCAGCCGCGGCAGGGGTAAGTGACGGTCGATAAAATAGAGCGAAGAAAACACATCGTGCTGGTCAAAGTGCATTTTTTCATAGCTGGCCTGCTTGCTGCCGCAGGCGGCAACGGCGGCCAGGTCCTGCGGGGTCAGGTCCTCCCAGTTTTTGCGCAGTACATCTGCGCCAAAGCGGCGGGCGCAGCCGTTTTGCTTCAGCGCGTGGTTCAGGTAGTTTACCGTGGAATCCATCTCGGCCGGGGTAGCCAGCTGGCTGCGGCTCAGCACCACCATGCCGGCATTGGCGGTTTCGGACGCCAGCAGGTAGGCCGACTGGGGCGAAAGCTGCTGCTCCTGCTTGGCATCCACAATAGCAATCACGTTGCCCATACGGTACCACTTATCCAGCGGTTCGTCGTGCAGGATGTCAAAAAATTCATCTACATCAAAAATACCGCTCGGCTCAATAATGACCCTGTCAAAGCCCTGCATGGCCAGCGAGATCAATTTGGTGCGCATCCGGCGCTGGTGGGTATCGCAGTCGCACCCGCCGCTGATGCTTTCCATATCGCAATGGTCGCCCAAAATATCCTGCAGCAGCATAACATCCACATTGACCGCGCCAAAGTCATTTTCCAAAATGCAGACATTCCAGCCCTGCTGAACCATATAGCGGGCATAGTGCCGCATAAAAGTCGTTTTGCCGGAGCCAAGAAAGCCGGTGATCAAATCGACCTGTACCATAGTTGTTCCCCTCCTGTTGGTGGTAAATTGCTTGTGCCTGTTATTATATCACATTTTTATTCAGTTTGCTTCATCAAACCCAAATTCAAAAAGAAAAACCGCCACACAGGTCCCTGTTCCTGTGCGGCGGTTTTTCCTTGAAAAGAAGAAAAAAGAGAAAGAGGAGTGGATGAAAAAAGTCTGCGTTGTTCCCCTGGGCATTTGGCAATGCCCCAACGGTGTTTGGGTCCCTGTTCCTTGGCACCGTTCCTTTTGGGAACAACTATAGAATACCCGATAGATGTGAACAATTCGTGATAAAAAATTCAACATTTTGCAAAAAGCGCCGCGCAATTTTCCATATTTCAAAGGCTGTGGCGGTTATTCTTCCTGTGCGGGGTGTAAATTTGCCCAGCAATACGCTATAATGGGGTTAGATTGCGGCAGCAGCCGCTGCCATGCAGGAGGGAAAACACCATTGGCAAACCGAATCAATTATGAGCGCGTGATGGAAGAAACCATCGCCGCATTGGAGCGCGATGGCCAGCGCCCGCAGCTGCTGCTGCACGCCTGCTGCGCGCCCTGTTCCAGCGCCACGTTGGAACGTCTGGCCGACCATTTTGACGTTACCATTTTATATTATAACCCCAACATTGCCCCACCGGAGGAATACCACCGCCGGGAAGCCGAACTGGAACGTTTTGTGCGCGATGCCGGGTACGCTGCCCGCGGCATCACGGTGGTGGAGCTGCCGTATGACCCGCAGGAGTTTTACACTGCAGTAAAAGGGCTGGAAAACGAGCCGGAGCGCGGCGAGCGCTGCACCGTGTGTTACCGCATGCGGCTGGAACGCGCCGCCCAGTACGCCAGGGCACACGGCTTTAACTGGTTCACCACCACCCTTTCCATCTCCCCGGTCAAGGACCCTGTGCGGCTGAACACCATCGGCTGCGAACTGGCCCAACAGTACGGCCTGAACTACCTGCAAAGCGAGTTCCGCAAAAAGGACGGTTACAAACGCAGCCTTGCTTTGAGCGCAGAATACGGCCTGTACCGGCAGGATTACTGCGGCTGCATTTTCAGCAAGCAGGAACGCGGCGTTTGATTGCAAGGAGAAATGTTTCATGCCAAAACATGTTTTAGTGGCTCTGCCATTGAGCGATGCCCAGCGCAGCGCCTTGCAGGCCAGCGTGCCGGAATATGAATTTATCTTTGCCCAAACCGAAACCGTTACCCTGTCCCAAGTGCTGGAGGCAGATATCATCATGGGCAATGTGCCGATAGAGCTGATTTGCCAAAACCACCATCTGGAATGGTTCCAATCCAACTTTGCGGGACCGGATACCTATCTGGTGCCGGGCGTGCTGCCGGAGCAGTGCCTGGTGACCAACGCCACCGGCGCTTACGGGCTGGCCATCAGCGAGTGGATGCTGGGCTTGTGGCTGGGGCTGCAGAAGGATCTGTTTTTGTACCGGGACCGCCAGACGCAGCACAAGTGGGATGCCATCACCCGCCAGGTGCGGCCGGTGGCCGGGTCCCGCGTGTTATGCGTTGGCATGGGGGATATCGGCTCTAACTTTGCCATGCGCGCCCATGCCCTTGGGGCCGAGGTTGTCGGCGTGCGGCGCAGCGTGCGCCCCGGTGCCCCCTGCCCCGGTTACTGCCTGCGGGTGGTACCCCAAAGCGAACTGGACGCCGAGCTGCCGCAAGCGGACCTGGTGGCCCTGAGCCTGCCTGGCACGCCGGAAACGCTGCACATGTTTGATGCCGCCCGCCTGGCCCGCTGCAAGCAGGGGGCAATTCTGCTGAACGTGGGCCGTGGTTCCACGGTGGACTGCCTTGCCCTGGCCGATGCCGTACACAGCGGGCATTTGTTCGGTGCAGCGCTGGATGTGACTGACCCAGAGCCGCTGCCGTCAGACCACCCGCTGTGGAGCGAACCGAATGTGATCATCACGCCGCACATTTCCGGGCGTTTCAGCCTGGCCAAAACACTGGATAACATTGTAGAAATCTTTATCCATAACCTCAAGCTGTACGCTGCCGGGCAGCCGGTGGACAACCAGGTCAGCCGCACCACCCACTATGTCAGCGGCGGCAGTGGCGGCCAGCGGCTGGTGTGCGGCATGCCGTAAAGCTTCTTATTTTCAACCATTCTGCGCCAAAATATTGCATAACTCCTTTGGGTATTGTAGAATAGTGGTGTTCGCTGATTCTGCAACACACAGAGGAGTTTTTATGTTATACCAACTATTCTGGCTGTTTTTGGCCTTTTCGTTCCTGGGCTGGTGCCTGGAAGTTGCTGCCACCGCAGTGCGGCTGGGCCAGTACCGGGACCGCGGCGTGCTGCACGGGCCGCTGTGCCTGGTTTACGGCATTACCGGCTGCCTGATCACCATTGCCCTGCGGGAATTGAGCGGCGGGTGGTTCTTCCTGTTTTTGTTCAGCGCGCTGTATGCCACGGTGGTGGAATGGATTGCCGGGCATTTGCTGGAGCACTACAGCCACACCCGCTGGTGGGATTACTCTGACCGCAAATGGAACCTGGATGGGTACATCTGCCTTTCGGCTTCCGTTGTCTGGGGTGCCCTGGGCCTGGTAACCGTCAAGTGGCTGGTGCCGCTGCTGATGCGTTTGTACCAGCTGGTGCCCGCCGGGCTTGCGCATGTTCTGTTGTGGATCTTTGCCATTTTGCTGGTCATTGATCTGCTGGGCACCGCACTGACCCTGGGCGGCCTGCGCTACAAGCTGCCCAGAGTGGACGAGGTCAACAACCGCCTTGCCAGCCTGACGCTGCGGATGGGGTTGTGGATTTTTGACCGCACCGAGCGCCGCATGCGCACCAAGGCCCCGCTGCTGGACCTGATACGCCCCAAGCGCACCAAAAGCACGGTGTTTGCTGCCGGGTGCAGCTTTTACAAAATCTTTTTGCTGTTTGTAATCGGCGCGTTCCTGGGCGACATTACCGAAACGATTTTCTGCCGCATTACCGCTGGGTATTGGATGAGCCGTTCCAGCCTGGTGTGGGGACCTTTCTCTATTGTTTGGGGCCTTGCCATTGCGCTGGTCACCCAGGTTTTGTACAAGTACAAAGACCGTTCGGCATTCTGGCTGTTCGGCATGGGCACCCTGTTGGGCGGTGCTTACGAGTATCTGTGCAGCGTGTTTACCGAAATCGTGTTCGGCGCGGTATTCTGGGATTACAGTGCCCTGCCGTTCAACCTGGGCGGGCGTATCAATCTGCTGTACTGCTTTTTCTGGGGGCTGGCCGCCGTGGCATGGTTCAAGGTGCTGTTCCCGCCGTTGGACCGCTTGATTGAAAGCCTGCCCCGCCGCGGCGGTACCATTTTGACCTGGTGCCTGGTGATATTTATGGCAGTCAATATGATCGTCAGCTCCGCCGCACTGATTCGTTATGACGCCCGTTTGGAGGGCGTTGCCGCCCAGACCAGCCTGGATACCCTGCTGGACGAGCATTTCGACGATTCCTATATGCAGCAGGTCTACCCCAAGCTGGTGCACATGAATTAAATCATTTTAGTCACAGATTGCCATAGATAAATAAGGCAATACCGCATAATTCTAAGTGCCGATACGGCGAGCGAGGTGCGGCAGCTGCTAAGCCAAAAGCGCAGATAAT
>PPYE01585758.1_pt1 | contig 13042 bp, 12 predicted proteins | sample 1559881 | NCBI WGS metagenome assembly PPYE01 (sample SAMN08240022, study PRJNA423297) | Human gut metagenome, whole genome shotgun sequencing project.
GTAGATGATAGTAAGTGGAATGGAATGGGAAATGAAACAATTGCTTTTAAATACTATTACATTGTTGAAAATGGAAAATCTTCTTTTTGGTTTTACGGAGATAAAAAAGAGTTATTTGATTTTAATATACCACACGTAAAACATAATATTAATGATATCAAGTGTGATTATTTTGAATGGGAAAAACTCTTTGCCAATATACATAGTAATATAAAGAATGGAAAAATCGATAAGGTTGTACCTTCAAGAGAAATTGAAGTGGAATGCAATGATAAATTCAATGTCATAAGTATTTTAGATAATCTCATTAAATTAAATCCTGGCTGCTTTATTTTTGCGTATTGCAAGAATAATAAGACATTTTTAGGAGCATCTCCAGAAATATTAGTTCAAAAAAAAGGCACTGATATTATGAGTTATGCATTAGCCGGAACTTTAAAGAAAAACAATAAAAATGATATAAGTCTGCAAGATAAGCTTTTGAACGATCCCAAAAATAATTTGGAACATATGATTGTTGTTAATTCAATTTCAAACATTATGAAAAACGCTACAGGTAATAGTGATGTAGAAAAAACTGAATTAATGGAATTAAAAAATTTGTATCATTTAAGAACAATAGTACATACTGTAGATGGCTTTTTTTCTATCTTGGAGTGGAAAGACATGTTACATCCTACGCCGGCCATGGGAGGATGTCCTAGAAATCTTGCTTTGGATATACTGAAAAAATTCGAACATCATGAGAGAGGATTATATGCTTCACCTCTAGGAATTATTCGCGAGAATGGAGATGGCATTTTTGTAGTAGGGATTCGTTCAGCTTTAGTTATTGGAAATAAATTATATGCATATGTTGGCTGTGGTGTAATTGAGCAATCCAATTGTCTTGACGAATATGAGGAAACTAATAACAAATTACAAACGATATTAGAATGTTTATAGGAGATTAATATGAATGAATACTTAGCAGCAGCAGTAGATGAACTTTATTTATTAGGAATTCGGCAAATTGTAATTAGTCCAGGTTCTAGGTCAACGCCCTTGTCAATGTTATTTTGTGAACGTGGGTTTGAAGTTTATCTTGACATAGACGAGCGTTCTGCCGGATTCTTTGCACTTGGAATTGCAAAAGAAAAAAAACATCCTGTAGTATTGGTTTGCACTTCGGGTTCGGCAGTAACCCATTATTTACCCGCAATAACTGAGGCGAAGTGTTCCAGAATTCCTTTGTTGATAATTTCAGCAGATCGACCACCAGAATTACAGAATGTTGCTGCACCGCAAACCATAAATCAAAGAAATATTTTAGGGGATTATACGAACTATTTTGAAGAACTTACGATAGTATCAAATGATGATTTTAGTTACCCACGAATTGTTATGCAGAAAGCATATTTGAAGTGTCTAAGTCCTTTATTTGCGCCTGTTCATATTAATGTGCCAATTAGAGAACCTTTAATCCCCAATCTTAATGCTATTGATTTTAGTCAAGGGCGGATTCATAATTTGTTTCAATATTTCGCAGGAATAAGAAAAATAAAGGAGAATTTTTGCAGTGAATGGAATTTCCTTTCACAAGAAAAAGGAGTAATTATATGTGGTGGTGACGCAAATAGTGATTACCAAAAAGATATAGTGAGGCTTGGAGAAAGACTAAACGTCCCAATTTTGGCTGATCCATTATCAAATTTACGGAATTTAGAAAGCCAGGTGATAATAGATAGTTATGATGCATTTTTAAATGAAAGTTTTATAGCTAAAGAATTAATTCCAGATTATGTACTCCTTTTCGGACAACCGCCCATATCAAAAAGGGTAAAAAATTTTCTTGAACTAAATAATAAAATAAAGTGTATTCAAATTGACGAGGTGGCAGAATATCGAAATCCATCGTTGAATACATGCATTGTAGTAGAAACAGCTCCAAAAGATTTTATTGAAAAGATTACTTTTAAAAATGATAATAAAGACTTTTTGTATAAGTGGTTATACTACCAAAAAAATATGCGTAAGAAAATAAATATGGTTAAGAAAGAAACGGCATTGTTTGAAGGGAAAATTATACAGATAATTAGAGATATAATTCCATCAAATGGACGCCTTGTGGCGGCAAATAGTATGACGATTCGTGATATAGATTATTTTTGGGAAGCTCATAGTGGTGGGTGCAAGATATTATGTAATCGAGGTACGAATGGAATTGATGGAACTATTTCAACGGCTTTAGGAGTTGCTGTTGATAATGATCTAACAGTTCTACTTACTGGGGACTTAGCCTTTTTTCATGATATGAATGGCTTATTAATAGGTAAAACACATAATTTGAAATTAGTAATTGTACTCTTTAATAATAACGGTGGTGGTATATTTCATTATCTTCCACAAAAAGGAGAAAGGTATTTTGAGTATTTATTTAGCACGCCACATAATCTGCAGTTTTCAGGATTAGAGGCAATGTATGGAATTAAGTATTTTAAGATAAGTGATTACGATAGCTTTGAAAAAGTTTTTATCGAATCAATAAATAGTTTAGAAAAAAATATTTATTTAATTGAAGTAAAAACTGATAAGAATAGAAGCTGGGAACTACACCAAAAGTATACTAAATGGGAAGAGAGGAAAAAATGAATATATTAATAAAAGGTATAAATTATCATATTGAAATTGAAGGAAAGGGTCCTCCGATAATTTGTTTGCATGGCTTCTCTGAGAGTCAAAAGACTTGGCAGGGCATAAATATTGCAGGATATACATTAATTAAAATAGATCTTGTTGGCCATGGTACAAGTGATAAACCAAAAGATAAAAGTTATTATAGTGTTGAAGCTATTGCCAATTCTTTAAATATAATTATACAGCATTTAGGTATTAAAAAATGTGGATTAATGGGATACTCCATGGGAGGAAGAATTGCTTTATATTTTGCATTGAAATATACACCATTGATAAGTTTTTTAATCCTTGAAAGTTCATCTTATGGAGAATGTAATAATAGAAAAAAAGAATTAAGAAGAGCAAATGATGATAAACTTGCTGAACAAATTAGAGAAAACGGCATAAACTGGTTTGAAAAATATTGGTCATCATTAAGAATTTTTGAAACTCAATTACACTTACCGCAAACAGTACAAGAAAAAATTAGGTTAATGAGGATTAGCAATTCTGAAGAGGGGTTAGCAAATATTTTGACAGAATGTGGTCAAGGTGTATTTCCTTGTCAGTATGATAATTTGATCAATTTGTTAATTCCCACTCTTTACATTACAGGGCAGTTGGATGAAAAGTATAGAGAGATTGGAAAAAAAATAGTTGATAAATCTAATTTTGTAAAGTTAACAGTTATAGCACAATGTGGACATAATGTCCATATTGAAAAACCAGTAGAATTTATTAATGCAGTTGAATTGTTTATTAAGGAGAGAAATGATGAAGCATATAAAGTGGGAAATAATCAATAGAAATTATTGTGATGTTATTTATGAATACCATGAAGGTATCGCAAAAATTACAATAAATCGTCCAGAAGTAAGAAATGCTTTTAGACCTAAAACGGTAGTAGAGTTAATTGATGCTTTTACTTACGCTAGAGATGACCAGCGGGTTGGTGTGATAGTTCTGACGGGAGCAAATCATGGATTGGGAGTGGATAAAGAAGCTTTCTGCTCTGGAGGAGATCAAAAGGTGAGAGGGAACGGAGGTTATGTTGGTGAAGACAATATTCCAAGACTAAATGTTTTGGATTTACAACATTTAATTAGAATCATACCAAAGCCTGTCATTGCAATGGTAAATGGGTACGCTATAGGTGGTGGACACGTACTTCATATAGTTTGTGATTTAACCATTGCATCTGAAAATGCAAAATTTGGGCAGACTGGACCAAGAGTGGGGTCGTTTGACGGTGGATATGGTGCAGGATACTTAGCAAGACTTGTTGGGCAGAAAAAGGCACGCGAAATTTGGTACTTATGCCGTCAATACACAGCACAAGATGCGTTAACCATGGGGTTAGTAAATTGTGTCGTACCTTATGAAGAGTTAGAACTAGAAACTATCAAGTGGGCAAAGGAAATTTTAAAGCATTCCCCAATGGCATTAAGATTTTTGAAATCTTCATTTAATGCCGATACTGACGGGCTTGCAGGAATTCAGCAACTTGCCGGTGATGCCACTTTATTATATTACACAACAGAAGAGGCAAAAGAGGGAAGAGATTCTTTTAAGGAAAAAAGAGAACCTAATTTTAAGCAATTTCCCAAATTTCCATAATAGGGAGGGACAGTTAATTGTTTTGGTTAAAAACAAATTATGAAAAAAATCCAAATAAACTTTTTATAAATAATTATTCGTATAAAGATATCTATTTAAAGGTAGAAGACTTATTACCTAGAGTTGCAAATTTTGTTGTAAACGAAAATAGGGTTGCTTTATATGCAGATAATAGTGTGAATTCGATTATTATTTTGTTTTGCTTGCTGTTACTCAAAAAGCAAGTGTTATTACTAAATTTAAGATTGACAACATCTGAAATAGAATCGCAGGTAAAGCAACTTGAAATCGAAGTTATTTTTTCTTATAATACTAAGTTTCTACCTTTTGATACAGTAGCTGCATCGCCTAAAATACAGACAGAAATTTCATGGGATTTGGATCTAAATGCTATCGCGATTTTAATGAATACAAGTGCAACTACAGGACATTTTAAAACAGTACCGATTCGATGGAATCAGATATATTCACATGTTATAGCATCGGCCCAGGCGTTAGGTACATATGAGGACGATAATTGGTTACTTGTTTTACCGATATTTCACGTTGGTGGTCTCTTAATTGTATTTAGATGCCTATATAACAATACTAAACTTACTATTGTCCCTAAGTTTACAGAAAATCAAATCATAGATTTTGTAAACAGTAGTAATGTAAATATGATATCACTGGTACCGACAATGTTAAAAAGGGTATATAAGAAAATTGGATGTACTTCAATGCGTGTTATTTTAATCGGAGGTGAATATATACCAGATACATTAATGGCAGAATGCCTCAACAGAAAACTGCCTATATATAAAACATATGGAATGACTGAGACAACAAGTCAATGCACAACAGTTAATATTTTGGAGTATCCTCTAAAGTATAAATCTGTAGGCAGGGCTGTACCAGGAATTGAAGTAAATATCATAGAACCAGATGATGATGGTATTGGTGAAATCGGTGTATATGGTCCCCAAATTATGACCGGATATATTGCTCAACCCCCAATTGGCAGATCCTTTAATACGGGTGATTTAGGTTATCTTGACACGGACGGCTTTTTATATGTACTCAATCGAAGAAAGGACATTATTATATCTGGAGGGGAAAATATTTATCCACGTGAGATAGAGGATACATTGTATCAATTGCCAGATGTTTCAGAATGTGTGGTAGTCGGACGGGAGGATTGTATTTGGGGACAAGTACCGGTTTTATATGTTGTGTCGAAGCTATCAAAAAAGGAAATCACAGATTATCTTAATATGAGGATAGCAAAATATAAAGTCCCCAAAGAAATATTTTTTGTTACTAGACTTCCTCGAAATGCAATGGGCAAAATACAGAAAAACTTATTAGGAAGAGGTGATATAGATTAAAATAACAGAGATTGAAATGTTTCATGTTTCATTACCATTAAAGTTCAAGTTTAAGTCATCTAAAGAGTCACTGGATCACAGAGAATCTTTAATAATAAAAGTTATAAATGAAGAGGGACACTGTGGATTTGGTGAAGTAGTTTCTTTTTTAACTCCTTTTTATACAAGTGAAACTCTGGAATTATCAAAAAAGTTTTTGCTGTCAGAAATACTGCCACTTGTTTTAAAGAGAACCATAGATCATCCTTTTGAGATTCATAGTTGGAATTTTACTAAACGATTTCCGATGGCTGTGGCTGGAATAGAAAATGCTCTTTTAGATGTATATGCACAAAAAAAACAAAAAAATCTAATATCATTAATATTTAATGAGAAAATGCAATTAGAAGTAGATGTAGGAGTAACAATTAGTGATGTTGATGATTGGTGCAGTTATAACCTAATTGATCAATTTTATAAAAAGGGGTGTCGAAGATTTAAAATAAAAATTAACGCTAACAATGGATTTGAAAAAATCCAAAGTATTAGAAGAAAATTTACGGATATTGGTTTATTGGTAGACGCTAATAGGTGTTATGCACTTGATCAAATTGAGACAGTAAAGAAATTTGATGAATTGGGGTTGCTATGTATCGAAGAGCCATTTGCAGTATCCTCTATCTATGACTATAGAAATATTCAGCAATTTATGTCAACACCAATTTGTTTTGACGAAAGTATTCAAATGTTGGATGAATTACAAGAAGCAATAAAAATAAATGCATTCAAAGTGTTAAACATTAAAATAGGGAGGGTAGGTGGATTATATTATGTTAAAAAAATGATTGATATATGTCGCCAGAATGGTATTGCTTATTGGATCGGAAGCATGGTTGAAAGCGGAATTTCAAAAATATTACATGCACAGCTTTCTGCTTTAGCTGATTCCTATATTCCTGGGGATATATCTGATTCAAGTAGATACTTTGAAAAGGATCTGATATCTCCAGAGATTATTTCTTTGAATGGAAAAATATCCATTCCTAATGGGGTTGGCTTAGGTGTTAAAGTTGATGAGGACTATATACGTTTTATGAGCATAGAACATTGGCACTTAGGAGGACAAAATGAATTTACGTGAGGTATTGGGAATCGAAAAAGTTGAACTAACTGAAAAGGGCTATTATGCATCCATGAAACTTTCTTGTTTACATGCACAACCGCTGGGTTATGTAAATGGTGGAGTAATACTAGCTTTTGCGGAAATGTCTTCTGGGGAAGCATCAAATTTATTGGAAGGCAAGACAAAATTTGCTGTTGGGCAAAGTGTTTCAGCCAATCACTTGATTTCAACGCTTTCAGAAGGATATCTCTATGCAAGTGCCGTCTTATTGCATAGAGGTACGAGAAATCATGTTTGGAGTATACAAATTACAAATAAAAATGCTGAGTTAGTATCACAAATTATAGTACAAAATTATATTGTTATACATAATAAAATGTAAATGAGATATTGACGCTAGGATTTGAAACTTATTGAAAAATACTAAAAGGAGTTACAATTATGAGCAATGAAATGACTCAAAATTCATCGGATAAAATGGGGAGCGCTCCAATGGGGAAATTATTAGTGGGGATGTGTATACCACCCATGTTTGGAATGTTAGTACAGGCACTATATAATATTATAGATAGTATATACATAAGTAGACTTGAGAATAGTGCCAAAGCGCTTGCAGCATTATCATACGTTTTTCCTGTTCAGACATGCATAACAGCTTTTTCGTTATGTGTGGCGATGGGAACCAGCATATTGGTATCAAGACATCTAGGAGAGAAAAATAGAAAATTAGCTGATCAGACCGCTACAACAGGACTTTTTTTAGCTTTATTTAATTCATTGCTTTTTATAATCATTGGTATTTTTTTATCAAAGTTATATTTTTCTATATTTACAAATGATATTGATATTATTAGATATGGAACAATATATATGAGAATTATATTAATATTCTCATTTGGAGTTTTAACTGAAGCAACCTGTAGCAGAATAATTCAGGGTACAGGGAATATGAAAGATCCACTGATTTCACAAATGTTAGGAGTATGTACAAATATTGTTTTAGATCCCTTGTTTATTTTTGGTATTGGATTTTTCCCTAAACTAGGAGTTACTGGTGCGGCTATAGCTACGGTTATTGGACAAATTATATCAATGGTTTATTTAACTAGGGTTCTCTTCAAAAAACAAAAAGATGTTACAATATCCCCCAAGAAATTCAAGTTTGAATTCAAATTGAGTATGAATATTATAAAACTTGGAATACCAGTTTTTTCACAGGAATTTTTTTCTTCGATAGCTGGAGCATTATTCAACGGAATTTTATCAGGATATAGTACAACTGCAATTGCAATCTATGGTATTGGATATAAATTGCAGCAGCTCTTATTTTTACTTGTAGCAGGACTTTCTTTGGGAGGCTTGCCTGTTTTATCTTATAATTTTGGGGCAAAGAATAAAGCAAGGTTTTTACAATGTATTAAACATTTGTTGGTCTCATCAACAGTAATAATGTTTATTGGATTAATAAGCTTTAATTTATTTTTAAATAATATTGTTAGTTTATTCGCTACAGGAGACGAAATGTTTTCTATTGGAAAAGTAGCAATAAGAGGCATTTCTTTTTCTTTTATATTTATTGGTGCAAATACTATATTTATGGTTGCATTTCAGAGTATAGGAAAATTTATTCATGCCTTTTTAATAACTTCTCTTAGAGTTCTAGGATTCGCGATACCGGCGGCTTGGATATTAGGGAGAATGTGCGGATTAGATGCAATTTGGCTTGCCTTTGCTATTGGCGAGGGATTATGTTTGCTTATTTTTTCACCAATTGCCTACAGAGAATTTAGTAAGATTTAGTATATTTAATGAGAAAAAATTACGTAAGGATTTTTAGTAATGTTACAATTCACAGCTCACGTTTTGTGGGCTGTGAATTGTAACATATATTGAAGTTTATTACTTAATATTTAGATTTAGGAGGAGCAAATGGAAGATAAAAAGCTGATCCACGGAATTCTTATGGAAAAAGCAAATCTTATTTCAAGTCTCAATCATAAAATATGGGGATATGCAGAACCGGGATATCAAGAAATACAGAGCAGTAGAGAAATAATAAATACTTTGTTACAAGAAGGATTTGTAATTACAGAAAATCTAGCTAATATTTCGACTGCATTTGTAGGAACATATGGTCATGGTATGCCTGTTATTGGTATTTTGGCTGAGTATGATGCGTTGCCGGGTTTAAGTCAAAGTGCTGGATGTTCGGAGTATAATCCGATTAAAGAAGATGGGTATGGACATGGATGTGGCCACTGCGCTCTTGGTGCAGGTGCAGTAGGGGCCGCTATTATAGTAAAGGAATATATTAAGAGAAAGAAAATTAGCGGAACTGTGAAGTTATTCGGGTGTCCAGCAGAAGAGACGGGTTTTGGAAAGACAATTATGGTTAAAGAAAATTGCTTTGACAAAATAGACGCAGCATTTTCATGGCATCCGTTGGATAAAAACATGTCCTTAGCTGTTAGAACATTAGCTTACTACAAAGTTAAATTTGAGTTTAGAGGAACAACATCTCATGCAGGATCAGCACCCGAAAAGGGAAGAAGTGCTTTGGATGCTTGTGAATTGATGAATGTAGGGGTTAATTACCTTAGAGAACATATTATACCTGATGCACGAATACATTACTCTTATTTAGATAGTGGAGGAAAAGCACCTAATGTTGTACAGGCGTATTCATCTCTTTTGTATTTTATACGTGCGCCTAAACTGTATCAATGTAATGAAATTTTGGAGCGTGTAAAAAAAATATCTTTAGGGGCGGCCTTAATGACTGAAACAGAAGTGAATGTTAGTGTCCTCGGAGGTATAAGTGATACAATACCTAATCCCACATTGTCTGCAATATTGTCTGATGCATATTTAGAAACGGGAGGAGTTGAATTCAGTGAAAAAGAATTTGAAATTGGTAGAGTATTTCTAGCATCAATGCCAAAGCAACAGAAGGACGTAATTGTTAGGAATGGAGCTTTACAAAATAATATAAGTGAAGAAAACTTTTTACAAAGACCACTAAATACTTTCTATATTCCGTATAATCCGCAAATGATGGAAAAAGTAATGATGCATTCTAGTGATTTGGGTGATGTGAGTTACATAGTACCCCTTGGACAGATTGCTGTGACAGTGGGAATTCCTGAAACTGAGGTACACACTTGGAGGATGACAGCTCAAGTGGGAACATCAATCGGAGACAAAGCTAGTCAAGCGGCTGCTAAGGCAATTGCTTTAGCCTGTATAAAAGTATATAAAAATCCACAGATTTTAGAGAAGGCCAAAAGGGAACTGGTAAGTGAAACAAAAGGTATATATATATCACCAATTCCTACCACGTTATTGCCGCAGGAAATAGATGATTGTTGATATCAGGGAGGAAATTATGACATTTATTCAAGTGATGAATAGTCCGATTTTATTTATGTTGGTTGCAATTGGAATTATTTATATTCTTGCTTTTTGTTTCGTTACATTACGATTGGCATATCGACATGGTATTAAAATTGGAGTTACTAAAAAAAAATTAAATAAAGCAATTATATCCTCAATTATTTATTCGATTATTCCTTCATTTTCAATTATTATTGGTTTGTTTAGTTTGTCCTCCGTATTAGGGGTTCCCTGGTCATGGTTCCGGCTATCTGTTGTCGGTTCAGTAACATATGAACTGATGGCTGCAGATATGGTAGCAACAGGTGCAGGCTATGAATCAATTTCGGCACTAAATGCTTCGGGGGATTCTTCAATAATTGGTACAGTAATGTTTGTCATGAGCATTTGTATTTTGGGTGGGCTCTTGGGAGTATTGATATTTGGAAAGAGATTGCAAAATAGATTCAAACAAGTAAAAAACATGAATGGTTCAATCGGAGCACTTGTGACAGGGGTTCTATCATTAGCCATTTTGGAAGCATTTCTACCTATTCAGATTATGAAAGGACCAGTTTATTTGTTTGTTATGCTTACTTCTTTATGTAGTGTTATTATTCATAATATAATCATTAAATGGTTTAAAATTTCATGGTTATCAAATTTTGTAATGGCAGATTCACTATTGATTGGAATGGCATCATCATTAATTTGGGTGAGAATCTTCGTATAATAATTTGATGAAAATTTAAGGAGTGATATATCGTGGAAAGAAATTTTGAAGAAAAAATTCATTGCTTGGGTCGTATTGGGCTAGTCCTTGCAATCTTGTTTATGTTGGGGATTCCTGCTGTGATTTCACAAGTTTACCATGTGTGGCCTGAAAATATCGGAAAATTAATTTCCGTAGGAGGAGCTCTGTTTGCTGTTTTCCTCCCAACCAATATTGCTGAAGTGATTAGTTATATGCCAATTTTAGGATCTTCTGCTTATTTGACTTTTTTAACTGGAAACGTTATGAATTTGAAAATACCAGTTATTCTCAATTCTTATACTTTGACGGAAACTTCACAAGGAACTGAAGTTGGAGATGTGATAGCATTAATTAGTGTAGCAGTCTCATCGATTGTTACTACGATAATTATTAGCATAGGGATTATTTTGCTAGTTCCACTTCATTCTTTATTAACAAGCCCTATGATTAGGACAGCAAGTAATTATTTATTGCCTTCTTTGCTTGGATGTATTTTTTTGAATTTTGCTAATGATAATTGTGGTGATTATGTTGCTAAAAGAAAAGTATTGGTTATGGTGATTCCGATGATTTTAGTTTTTATAGCTAATTATTTTTATCCACTGGCCGGTAAAGAAGGAATAGTTGTTTTAATATGTATGTTGATTACTGTAACTTGTGCAATATTATTTTATAAAAAAGGAATTATAAAGATGTCTATTAAATAAGAGAGATAAACATAGGAATAATTAAGCTTATGGAAAACGGTAGATAAGTTCAGGGAGCATGTCTATCATTTTTATTATATCTCAATAGGAGGAGAGTCTATATTATAAAAAAGTTCAAGTAATAAATGAACGGATGCGCTTTTATTTGTAATAAAAGCACATCCGTCTTTAATATAGAGTATACGATTGAACAAGCGCTCCACCTACATAGGTCTTGGAACTATCTTTCATAAAAGTATAAAATTTTGCATATCGGATATCATGTAAATAACATTCTGTATCCGTTATAACTAATTCAAGGGTTTGTCCATAATTATTTTTATATGTGAAAATCCCCTTTTTTCTGTTGCTTACGTTATTTATAATTTCATCAATCATCTCTGGCTTTTTTAAAGGGCTTTTGGGATTAGGATACCAGCGACCAAACACGGAATTTATCTGAGACTTATTCAACTTGATTACAGTGCTATGTTTAAGGGGGGAAAATAAACTTTGAGGATTTATTTTAAGTGCTGCCAGTATTTTGTCAAAATGTTCCTGGCCAAATTCGTAAGAGAATCCCAACTGTAAATAGGCTTCAATAATAAGGAGTCCGGTGTATAAGTAGTTATGGTCGCGTGTACTGAGATAATACTTATATTCCCAGTCAACAGATGCAGCCAAAGTATCCTTTATAGATACAGTATGTGGATCAAGACAATGCACGGACGTTTTTATTGCAATGATCTCATTTTGGTGTTCTTTTATATACTCACATAGGTCAATCATAACGAATGGTTCCCTCTTAATAAATCATTGGATTAATAGGTGATATTGGGAAAAGAGTTTTGTACGATAACTTGTGTTTAAGATAATCTGATGAAAACGTAATGCGTTTTGCTCTATTATCAATTTCTCAATCAACTGCATTAACGGAACATTCTCATTCTTCCAAAAGTCAATTTGTTCTTGCATTAACTGGTAATCAGACGGGGGGCTGTTTTTTACGATTTCTGCTTTGACAAATGATTTAACCACGGCCTTCGCAAAAGGAAGCAGTGGTGAGGTCCTATATTGGAGAACTATATTTCCAGCAGTACAATCCTCATATCTAAGATCATCGGAAAGTCTAAATTCGTATTCATGTGGTCCAAATTCGTTTACATAGCGTATGTAACCGAGTATATCCCCTTTTTCAGAGGGTAATGAGATACTTTCAGTCAATTCAAGTTTAAAAAGGATGTCATTCAATATGGTGTCCGAATAAAATGTATGGGAAATATCGGCCCTTAGATCAATTAAATCTGAGGTGTCTACAAAGGTGATCGGCATATATCCTTTGCAATTCCAGATTTGCTTTTTGGAAATTGTACGCTCTGTAAGTGTGTGTAGAAACATATCCATATCTTCTTTATATATTGTTTCATCGTATTCACTCTTCATATCTGACTCTCCCCTTATCTTTTGAGTGCCTTACAAAATATTAGTG
>PPYE01644055.1_pt1 | contig 13042 bp, 11 predicted proteins | sample 1559881 | NCBI WGS metagenome assembly PPYE01 (sample SAMN08240022, study PRJNA423297) | Human gut metagenome, whole genome shotgun sequencing project.
GTGTAATCATTAAAGGACACGGCTGACTGCAGACCCAACTTCTCGACTAACGCGCGCAACTTTTTACCCGTATCGCCATTTGCATAGCCCCAAAAGTCAAGGGTCGCATTTGGCACCTGTTGGCGGACTTGTTTGAACGCCCGAATCACTTGATCCTGCTGCTTCTCTTCGGCGAGGCGAGCAACAAAAATAATCTTACCAGCCGTGCGCGTCTCCCAGGCAGGTTTAGGTGCAGCTAACGTGGCATCATCGACGATGCCCACCGGAATGGTGTATACGGCCGGTTGATTGCCAAACCGGTCCTGAAAATCCGCGGTCTGTTGCGCCGTTGAAGCGATAACGCCATTCCATTGGTCGAGGTTGTTCAGTGCATAGGCATAGTTAAAATTCAGCCCAGCGGTCTTAGGATGCGCTGGATCATTGACGTGATTACTGTGTAAGTGCATGACCTTAAAGGCTTTCGTCCGCATATGAAGTGCGGCATACGCTAACTCATAGGTGCGATCGACAACAAAGACGGCATTCTTAGACGTCCGGTTCAACTCATCCAGAAAGAACGTCGTCATCGCCGTCTCACCAGTAAACGACCAGTCTTGACCACCATAATTAATAAACCGGTAAAGTGAATTTTGCACTTGATTTTGCCGGTCTGCCATATGAAAGGTTTGATAAACCACTTCACCAGCAGGATTAAAGACTTGTTCACTCGCGACTTGCCCATCAGCAGCATAAAACTGCTCAAGCCCCTTGAAACCACGAGTATCGTACCAATCAGTCTTGACTAACTTACCATTTTGGTCGTAATACTGAACATTGTTCAGCTGCTTTTGCGTATTGGCAAACGTGTTGACCTTCATTAATAATTGATTATCTTGATAAACTTCGTAATTTCTCCCCACTGCTTCAACCCGTAAATCGGCAGCCAAATGCAAGTCATCAATGGTCATTGCAGTCGTGAGTCGCTGGCTACTGTGTTGAATAAAATCAAACAAGTTGATTTGATTTTCTGCCGCAATTCCCGCTGACTTCAAGGTTTGATGTAATGACAATGAAAAGAATCTGGTCACCATCTTAGCAGGAACGTGATGCTGGTTAAAAAGCGCCAGCCGTTTCATTTCAGCATGTTCGATGCCCGACTTTTTCGGGTTAATGCTGGTATTCACAAAATAATACATCCTTCTCGCTCCCTTACACGACGTTCTGCTTAACGGTTTCGATTATAACAAATTTCATGGTATTAATAAGAATTTCGCTCATCGCTTTAAGCCATTTTTTAAGTTACCTTCTGAATTTTACCGCGAGTATGACGATAATGTGGCGAAAAGATGATGAAAGTGTTAACTTGTTACACTGTGTTACTTTATTACAAAATTGGCGCAAACCGTAATCTGTTGTTTATTGCTTTGCAATCTGGAGACAGTATACTAATCACCATTCAATGAAACGTCAGACAGCAATTTTATAGGAGTGACTTTATTATCATGAAAATGAAAAATGCGCTATTAACTTCATTAGCAGCGACTGGCCTCTTAGCCCTCGGTACGACCGTCGCTAACGCTGATACAGTCGTCGTCAAAGCTGGCGATACCGTCAGTGCGTTGGCCTTGACGCATCATACGACCATCAAGGCGATTCAAAAAGCGAACCATTTAAAAGACGTCAACTTAATCTACATTGGCGACAAACTAGAAATCAACGGCAAACATCAGACCGCAACTGCCCAATTACCAAGCAGTGCTGCTAGTTCAGCGGCAACCAGCACCACGAGTACCGCTTCGAGTGCTAGTTCTGCCGCCCAATCCAGCACCACACAGTCTTCATCAAGTACCAGCAGTGCTGCGGTAAGTGCTTCGACGACGGCAACCAGCACCGCTAGCGCCGCCTCAAGCTCAGCCGCAACCAGCAGTGCTTCCAGCTCGGCATCTAGCGCAGCGTCAAGCAGTACGACTGCTTCAAGTAGCCAAGCTTCCAGCGCCAGTTCAAGTGCTACTTCCAGTTCAGCGACATCGAGTGCAGCATCCTCGAGTTCAACGTCAAGTGCTACTAGCGAATCTAGTTCCACAGCAACTTCCGCTTCAATGACGAAGTTGAGTAACACCACCGCAACTAGTTCGTCAGCAACGAGTACGGCCAGCGCCGCATCAAGTAGCGCGACTTCCTCAAGCACGACGGCATCCAGCGCAGCCACGAGCAGCAGTACGACTGCAACCAGCAGTTCATCGACGACAACCTCATCTTCTTCATCGTCGACGAGCACTTCAAGTAGTGCTGAAGCAGCCGCGAAAGCTTGGATCGCGAATAAAGAATCTGGCGGTTCATACACGGCCTCAAATGGGAATTACTATGGTAAGTATCAACTTTCCAAGTCCCTACTAAACGGTGATTATTCAGCATCCAACCAAGAAAAGGTCGCTGACGAATATGTCGCTTCACGTTATGGTTCATGGGTTGCTGCTAAGGCTTTCTGGGAAGCCAACGGTTATTACTAAACAAAATCTTGCACAACTGAACATACAATCAGCGCGACACCTCTTTGGGGGTGGCGCGTTTTTTGTATGTTCAGCTGTGCGTGTTCAATTTGGACCGACACCGGGCTTAGTTTTTAAAAAATGATGAACCACACTTGAGTCCCTCGTTTCAACAATTCTAGCGCCCGACGATTGCAAATCAGCGGCATTGTAAGTGTTAATCTGTTACACTATATACTAATCACGTTTTCGGTTCCTTTTGTTATGGTAATCGTTCAAGTCTGAAAATTAATTATTAAAGGGGTAAATCGCCCTTAACGAACCGCTTACATGATGGTACACTTTAAAAGAAGTCTATTCTAAGTTTGGGAGTGAACAAAGTCTATGAAAATCAAACACCTCTTATTATCCTCATTAGCAACAACTGGGGCGATCGCGCTAGGCGCCACTGCTGCCAAAGCGGATACGGTGACTGTCAAAGCCGGTGATACGGTCAGTGAGATTGCTGATACCCACAAAACCACGGTTGCAGCCGTCCAAAAGTTGAACCACTTGAAGAACGTCAACTTAATTTACGTTGGCGACAAACTCAAAGTGAACAAGCACCAATCCGTCAAAGTCGTTCGTCCAACGACCACGACTACAACTCAGGCAACCACAACGACCACCACCAGTAACGCAACTTCTGCCTCTGCCGCAAGCTCGACGACCACTGCCAGTCAGGCTAGTGTCAGTTCAGTAAGCAATGCAGCCAGCCAAAGCAGTACCAGCCAAGTTAGCGCTAGTTCAGTAAGCAATGCAACTAGCCAAAGCAGTACCAGCCAAGCTAGTGCTAGCTCTGTAAGCGATGCAACCAGCCAAAGCAGTGCCAGCCAAACTAGTGCTAGTTCCGTAAGCAGTGCAACCAGCCAAAGCAGTACCAGCCAAGCTAGTGCTAGCTCTGTAAGCGATGCAACCAGCCAAAGCAGTACCAGCCAAGCTAGCGCTAGTTCTGTTACCAGTGCAACTAGCCAAAGCAGTACCAGTCAAGCTAGTGCTAGTTCTGTAAGTAATGCAACTAGCCAAAGTTCAACGACGACGACGCATGCCGTTGCAACCAGTGCGGCTACTAGCCAATCAGCTACATCTAGTGCAGCTAGTTCACGCGCAGCTAGTTCTAGTGCGGCTAGTTCCAGCAGCAGTGCCGCAACGACGGCCAGCTCAAGTAGTACCGCTACAACCAGCAGTACATCGACCAGTACTTCAACCAGCAGCACGGCGGAAGCCGCAGCGAAAGCTTGGATTGCTGCTCGCGAATCTGGCGGTTCATACACCGCAACGAACGGTATTTACTATGGTAAGTATCAATTAGGCAAATCAATGCTGAACGGTGATTACTCCGCTGCTAATCAGGAAGCCACTGCAGATGCTTACGTTGCCGCCCGTTATGGATCATGGGTCGCTGCCAAAGCATTCTGGCAAGCTAACGGTTGGTACTAATCCTTATTTTAATTTGAATATTGCCATCATTAACGATGCGCCAACCGATTTTGAACCGCCACTATCGTCATTCATCTGAATGTCAGTAGTGGCGGTTTTGCTTAGTGAAGCTGGCTTGTTGATCATGTTTTAAGCGTACTAGCGAACTTGCTCCTGTTATCCAGGTTCCAGCTAAAAATCAATTGCCCTCACCCTTTACCAATTTCTAACTAAAATTCTGTTATACTAGCGCTATCAACTATGAAAACGAGGTTTATGCTCATGCAATTAATCTTAACAAACACCACTATTGACCAGCATACCTATTGGCTAGGTTCGACTGATCAGGGGCTCGCATTTGTCGGTCGTCGTGACGGTTCGCGCGACGAATGGCAGTCGTTTTTCCCAACCGCCGAAGCCGTCTATCGTCCTGATGCCAATCAGTCGGCCGCCCAGGAATTAGCCGCTTATCTCAGCGGTAACCGGCAACGATTTGATGTTCCGCTCGATCAAAGTACCGGAACAGCCCTGCAGCAAGCTGTCTGGCAAGCACTGACTACGATTCCATACGGCCACACGACGACTTACACGCAGCTTGCTAGTATGATTGACCGCCCCACTGCCATCCGGGCCGTCGCATCGGCGGTGGGCCGCAATCCACTATTAATCGTCGTCCCTTGTCATCGCGTTTGTCGCAAGGATGGCCAGCTGGGCGGCTATCGTGGCGGCTTGCAAATGAAACGCGCGCTGCTGGAACTTGAGACACAGGTTAGTGCTTGCAACAACTAGTTAACTATGACATGATTGAATCAATCTAATGATTTAGGGGGGCAACACATGTTATCCATCACACATATCCATAAACGCTTTGGCGATGTTCAAGCGTTAAACGACGTGACGTTCGATGTCCATGACGGGGAAATCGTGGGTCTGATCGGTCAAAACGGGGCTGGAAAATCCACCACTTTTCATAGTATTTTGAATTTTCTATCTTTCGAGGGGCAAATCACTTGGAATGGTCAGCCACTGACGGCCGCCGATTATGATCAAATCGGGTACTTACCTGAGGAACGTAGCCTGATGTCCAAACTAACCATCACGCAACAAATCGTCTACCTGGCACGACTGAAAAATCAGCCCGCCAAGGTAATCAAGCCTAAGATTGCCTCATGGATGGCACGGTTTGCGGTCAAGGGCCAGCCAACGGATAAAATCGATAAGTTGTCAAAGGGAAACCAGCAGAAGGTCCAATTGATTTGTACCTTGATCCACGAGCCTAAGCTCATTATTTTGGATGAACCATTCAGTGGTCTGGACCCCGTAAACGCCGATTTACTCAAACAGGCGATTCTGGATGCGAAGCAACGGGGCGCGGCCATCATCTTTTCGAGCCATGACATGAGCAATGTGGAAGCGATTTGTGACTCCTTAGTTATGTTACGGAATGGGGAAACTGTGCTGAAAGGGACAATTGACGATGTCCGCGCACAATTCGGACGGACCCGCCTCTTCCTGACGACTGACTGGTCGGCGGACCAACTGGCTGCTCTCCCTGGGGTCACTGGCGTTTCTAAACAAGGTGCACGGCGCTACCGACTCGAACTCGCATCCGCCGATGTTGGCCCGAGCCTCTTCGACCAAGTCACGGGTGGCCATTATATTGAGGAATTCAGTCAACAACCACCGACACTAGATGAGATTTTCCGCACGGAAGCTGGAGGTGGCCAACATGAATAAGACGTGGATCGTCACCTTCGAAACCTACTTACGCCAAATCAAATCTTGGAGCTTTATTTCACTGGTCTTTATGCCATTTGTCTTCTTTGGCTTCGTCTTCGCCTTCTCTTACTTTGCAGCTCCGAGCGCCAGCAAAAGCGACATTGCCGTCATTAGCACCGATAAGGCCCTGCGTACAAGCTTCATCAAACAGAGTCAGATTGCGACGACTAAAAAATATCAGACGTTAGCGAGTGCTAAGGCGGCTACCAAGCGCAACGACATTGCCGGCTACCTCGTGCTCTCAACGGATAAGCAGCAATTACGTGCCAAGTTTACTGGACCGAATGCAGTCAGCAGTGGCGATAAAGCCAAAATTCAGCAATTTTTAGCCACGATTCAGGGGCAGCGTAACCTGCAACAAGCCAAGCTGACGTCGAGCCAAGTCAAGGCGCTGGCGGTACAACCCAAGTTCACACAGGAATTGCAACGCCACGCCGCATCCGATAAAACGGCAAAAACGGTCTCCTTCTACATCGTGGTCTTCTTCGTCTACTTAATTTTGACCACCTACTCCGCCATTACGGCCCAAGAAATTGCCGCGGATAAGGGCACCAAAATTATGGAAGTCATCTTCTCAAGTACCACGCCACGTAAATACTTTAATGGTAAGATTTATGGTGTTTTGCTCGTCATCGTCACCCAGTTGCTCGTCTATCTAATTGGGGGCTTTGCCGTCATTCAGTTTGCCCAACACAGCGCGCTGACCGCGGATTTCTGGGAACAGAATACCGACTTGATCAATCAGATCATCCATAACCTGGTGTCAATCAACCTCCTATTTGCCTTACTGGCGGTCCTTTTATATACGATTGCTTCCGCCTTCTGTGGTGCCTTGGTGACGCGGGTCGCGGATGCCAGTAAAGCTGCGCAGCCGGTCATCTATCTCAGTATGTTGGCCTTCTTCATGGCACTCGCTTTTCAGAATACACCGGATAATCTCTTCGTTAAGATTTTCTCGTATATTCCGTTCTTCTCGTCATACTTCATGCCGTTGCGGCTGATCAACGGGATGGCAACCATGCCTGCCGCAGTGATTTCACTCTTGATTCTAATTACCACGATTGTCGGTAGTATGCTGTATATCGGCCGGATTTATGGCGGTTTAATGCTACAGACCGACGAACTCGGCTTCTGGGGCAATCTAAAACGCGGATTGAGTTTGAAGTAGTTGTCATCATTCCGTTACTGATAACCCGGTTATTTTAATATGAACCTGTTAATACACGTATTGCGCTAGTTAATTTGGGCGCGAATTCTTAACTTTCCCCATATTGACATTTGACCTTATCCAGCCCAAAAACGACCAAGTGACCGCTACGCAAAATAACTTGTGTAGCGGTCACTTGATCGTTTTTTTGTCGGGCTAAATGGTAGTTTATCCCCAACAATTCATAATGATAAAATTTTAATTGTCAGCCAACGCTGCAAATTACGCCTGCTTGGTTGGGTAGATCGTAAACTCATTGACATTGACATCTTCTGGCTGATCAATGGCAAAGTTGACGACATTTGCGACTGCTTCCGGGCTGATGCCAACTTGTTGATAGAAGGTGGTCATGTTCTGCTTAGCCGTCTTATCCGTAATCGTGTGCAAGAGTTCCGTATTGATTGCGGCTGGATACAAGCTGACCGTTCGAATATTAGTCCCTTCCTGGGCACTTTCCATCCGGATGACTTCCATCAAATTACGAACCGCAAACTTCGTGGCACCGTATACGCCGGCCCCCGTGAAGGATTTAATTCCGGCAACCGAAGACGTCGTAATGATTTGACCAGACTTCTGAGCGGTAAAAATCGGCATGACCGCTGCCACGCCATTCAAAACGCCCTTGATATTAATATCGATCATCTGGTCCCATTCATCCGTGTGTAGCGCGCTGATAGGCGACGTCGGCATGATACCGGCATTGTTGAAAATGACATCCAGGCCACCGAATTTGGTTTGGGCCAAGTCAACTAGTGCTTGGACTTCAGCGGCCTTCGTCACGTCGGTCACTTGGTAGGCCGCTTGACCCCCGGCAGCTTTGATTTCATCAACCAAGGCTGCCAACCGGTCTTCGCGCCGAGCACCTAAAACGACTTTGGCACCATGACTGGCTAACTGTTTGGCAGTCGCCGCCCCAATTCCGGACGACGCTCCCGTAATAACGACAACTTTATCTTTAACTGTCATTCAATCTTACTCCTATTCACCATAAACTTCTTTAATCAGTGCCATTGCAGACCAGGCTTTAGGCCAGCCAGCATAGAAGGCCAAGTGAGTCACGATTTCAACGGCTTCGTCCTTTGAGATGCCGTGATCCTTGCCCATCTTGAAATGCGCCTTTAATTGTGGAAAATCGCCACTGGTCATGAGGCACGCAATCGTAATCATGCTCCGATCATGTAAACTAAGGGCACTTTCCCGTGACCAGACTTCACCAAATAAGACATCATCATTTAATGCCGCAAATTGTGGGGCTAATTGACCCAAGTTATCACGACCTGCAGTTTGTTTTTCTGCCATATTGACTTCCTCCTCGTTTTAACTATTGATTGATATAGCCGTTAACTTTGTCTCGAAGATACTGCTAGTCTGCTAGTTTGGCATAAGCAGCATCATCGACGGGTTCGAGCCATTCACTCGTCCCTTTTGTAATCGCGATGTGTGCGAACCAACTATTCTTAGTGGCACCATGCCAATGTTTGACACCGGGATGGATCGTAACGACATCCCCTGGATGCAGCAATTGTGCCGGCTTACCGTCTTCTTGGTACCAGCCTTCGCCGCTCGTCACTAATAGAATTTGGTAACCATTGTGGTGGATATGCCAGTTATTACGGCATCCGGGTTCAAAAGTCACGTTTGAGACGTTGACGTCGACCTGGTCATCTCCTGCCAACGCATTGAGATAACTTTGCCCAATAAAATATTGTTGGTAGGCGACGTTCTTTTCGCCTAAACCAAATAAACCACTGTTGTTTGTTGTCATATTAGAACACTCCTTGTCTTAACTTGCTTAATACCTCATCGATGAACCTAGCTTACAACTTAAAGTGTACTTTAAGTCAACCGCAAAGTTTAAACTTGCTAAAATAAGTTTTCGTGGTATGGTTAGTGCTAAAGTTACTTTAAATAATAACGATATCAAATTAATCAAAGGAGTTGATTCTATGACCACCACTACCCCTGAACGCTATGCCATCGGTGATTTTGCCAAGGCAGTTGGACTCACCGCACCCACCTTACGCTATTACGAAAAAGCTGGGCTAATTGAACCTCATCGGCTGGAAAACGGCCGGCGCTATTACGAAGCTGCGGATATCAACTGGGTCAAATTCTTGTTACACCTGAAAGGCACCGGAATGAGCATTAGTGAATTGCAACAGTACGTTGCCTGGCGGGCGGCCGGTGACGAGACGATTCCACAACGTCTCGCGTTACTCAAACACGTTAAGGAAGATTTCTTAGTTCAGTTCAACGAAGTGCAGCACCATCTCCAAATTCTGAATGACAAAATCAATTGGTATGAGGAAAAAGAAGCCGGCATTACTCAGGATCATGAAGATTTCAGTAGTTACTTACAACGCTTTGGGCATCATGAATAACTGCTAGCCCAATGATCACTGAACGCAAATAGCCCCGCCGTCGTTATCGAAAATTCGAAACGATGGCGGGGCTATTTGTAATGTCTGATTTTCAATTAAATACAGTTGGGCTGGACCTGATCGTGATGCCAACACTCACCTGGCCAAGTCCACAAACACTCAGCAGTCCATCTATCACTACAAGTCGGATTGGTGAATACTGTGCCATTACTTTGATGAATGCCTTAGCGATGCCGATCTTGCCGCAACAACCCCAGATACCACTTTGAAATTTTCGGTTGCAATAGCAGTCCAATCACGATGGCGAGACCACAACCAACGTAGCCAGCAGTCGTCGTTCGGGTATATAGCAGGCCAATACCAATAATGACTAAAAACGTGGCCAGGAATTCTCGAAAACTTTTAACAAACATTGTCACCACACCTTTCTAAATCTGTGAGTCAGGTGCTAAATCAGTTGTATGATGTCTGGCTATGGCTGATTTCTGAGTCCACAAACGCTGCCACCCAACTAACTTAGCCCCCACTATCAATCGTATGTATAACGAAAGGGGCCACCAATTTGGCGCCCCCCTTCGTAATCATGTTGCATCGTTTACCGCCAACTGATTATTAGGCAAGTAAACGGGTAATCATTTGTTGATAAATTTCAATAAACCGGCCGTACATATCCAAATCAACGTATTCGTCGACTTGGTGTGCGGTAATGTTACCTGGGCCAAAGACGATCACTTGCATATCCGGACTCTTAACAATGTACGATGATGCATCCGTCCCACCGGGTGCCCCAAAGTATGGGAGCCGTTGTTGCAAGACTTGTTCCCCGACCTGCTTGGCTAACTGAACAAGCTGGCTGTCTTCCGGCGTATGAACGGGATAAAAGGAACTGGCGATGTCCATCGTCAAGTTCGCACCGGCAGCGTTGCATTCCGCGATGATGGCTTCCAAATCCTTGATCAGCTTGTCGTTACGTAATTCCGGAATCGTCCGAATTTTGACCGACATTTCAGCGCTCGCGGGTACCGTGTTGACTTGTTCCCCACCACTGATCAACGTCACAACTGGGATTGTCGGGCCCAAGACAGGATTGACCACATCCTTGAAGCTGTCAAAGTACGCCGTCTGTTTCTGATAATAAGTCATCAACATGTCGATTGCATTTTGACCAATCGTTGGCATTGAACTGTGCGCAGCGACCCCGTGTGCCTTGATGGTATAGGTCAATGATCCCTTGTGGGCAAGTTCAATAAAATGTTGTTCGGTCGTTGGATTAGCATCAGCCATCCGTTGCGCAGTCGTCCCGTCGACACCTAACATCGCTTGGATCGACTTGGTCAACAACAATTGTTTGTCAGCGCCACTCGGTTCTGCACAAATCAAGGTTTGTAAGTCATCGGCATAGCCCAGTTCAGTCAGTTGTTCAGCGCCTAAGTGGTCGACTTCTTCACCGACCGTGGCTAACAAGCGCACCGTCCCGTGAAGCGGTACTTGTTGGTCATGCAGGCTAATCATGGCAAAGACTTCTGCCATCAAACCGGCCTTCATGTCCGTCACCCCACGGCCATACAACCGGTTATCCTTAATGGTTGCGGCCAAGGGATCGGTATGCCACTTGTCAGCGTCACCTAACGCCACCGTATCTTCGTGGCCATCCAAACCAATCACCGGCCCGTTGCCATCCCCGATTTCGGCAACCAAGTTGACCCGTCCCGGCGCGTACGTGATAGTCTTGGCTTCGATGCCATGTTGCTTGAGTAACGCCACCAAATAATCGGCAACTAATTGCTCATGGTCATTCACCGTATTCATTTTAACAATATCGCTTAATGCCTTTACAGCTGCTTCTAACTGCGCTGTTTCCGCCATGCCGTTCATCCCCTAATCATAGATAAATTAAACTGTTCCAATCAATTTAATTATACCACTTCCATTCAGGACGACCGTCATCAGGAACACCTAATCAACCGATTTTAGCGCATCCAGCATATTGACCCGTTTGAGCTTCCAATGCATCATGGCCATGACGAGTAGACTGAAGGCCAGCGTCAACAGTGCCGAATAGATGTAGCTGAGCGGATGAATCGTCGGCGAGAACATCAGCGCGTTGGTTTCCGCCGTCTGCAGGATATAAGCATGTAACCAATTGCCCAAGAAGCAACCGACTAACATTCCCAGTACCGTTAGAATCAGGTTTTCGCGGAAAATGTACATCGTGACTTCACCGTCATAGAATCCGAGCACTTTGATCGTCGACAATTCCCGAATCCGTTCAGAAACATTGATATTCGTCAAATTATACAAGACGACGAGCGCTAAGGCCCCGGCAGAAACGACGAAAATCAAGACGACTAAGTTCATACTGTCGAGCATCTTAAAGTTCGTGGCTTTCTCAGTGCTCATCAACGTCACATTTTGAATGCCCGTTTGCTTCAACAAGCGGTCAGCGTAGGCGTTCTGTTGCTTGGTCGACGCGTTCTTGAACTGCACGTAATTCGTGTTATACACTGGTGCCTGCTTGAAGACCTGCCGATAATACGTCGGACTCATGTAGATAAAATGATTGACATAATTTTCAGCGATCGAACTGACGCGAATCTTTTTCGCCGGTTGCCCCGCGACTTTGATCGTCAACTGGTCGCCAGCTTGAACGCCATACAACTTGGCCAGTTTTTCATCAATCACCGCACCGCGATTCCCCAGCTGAATTGCTTGGTGACTCTGACGATGCCGTAAAACGACAAACTTGGACAAGTGCTGTTGCGCCGCTGGAATACCAAGGGTCGCCGTCTGTTCCGCGACGCCCGCTTGTTTGACCGTCACCTGCTTAGCCTGCAACTTCATGCTGGCACGATACGTGGATCCTTTGCTAATGGCGCGTCGTTGCTGCGCGGTTTCTTGCCCACTACGCGTCACGACCGCATCATAGTGCCACAACTGATTGAATTGCTTGACACTAATATCGCCAATCGAGTCCTTTAACCCAAACCCGGTAATCATCATCGCCATACAACCGGCGATACCGAGGACGGTCATCAGTAGCCGCTGTTTGTAACGGAATAAGTTCCGAATCGTAATTTTATGATTAAAACTCAACCGGCGCCATAACCACCGCCAACGTTCTAGTAGCAGCGTTTTACCCGCTTTGGGTGCTCGTGGTTGCAACAAGCTTGCCGGTAATGCCCGCAAATCGACTCGCAAGACGACTAGGGCCGTTCCGAGCGTGCATAGCAGCGCAATCAAGAGTGCAATCACAATATCCAGCCAGATATACTGAACGTGGATGGCTGGCAAGTTATACATACTACCATACGCTTGGGCGATAAACCGGGGGAAGAAGTTGACCCCAAAGGCAACGCCTAGCGCGGTCCCAATCAGTGCGGCTAAGCCCCCGTAGACCATGAACTCGCTCCCAACGGCGGTGTTTGAGTAACCTAACGCCTTCAACGTTCCCATCTGCAAACGGAGCTCCTCGACCATCCGCGTCATCGTCGTCAAACAAATCAGCGCCGCAATGGCGATAAAGAAGAGTGGGAAAACGGTCGATAGGGCCACGACACGCTGCGTATTTTCATGATATTCCGTATAGCCGGGATTATCCGAGCGATCCGTGTACAGATAGGTCGGTGCTTTGATGGCCGCAACCTTGGCCTGCGCCTGCTTCAGCTGAGTCTGGAGCTTGACCAGTTGCGCGGTTCCAGCCGGCACCTGACTTTCTAACTGCTTCGTCGCTTGTTGTAACGGTTTAATTT
>PPYE01716658.1_pt1 | contig 13042 bp, 7 predicted proteins | sample 1559881 | NCBI WGS metagenome assembly PPYE01 (sample SAMN08240022, study PRJNA423297) | Human gut metagenome, whole genome shotgun sequencing project.
ATAGATACAGAATCCATATTGCGTAAGAAAAATACGGAAACGCAAACACACAAATCCATACTTGAACGTCGGGATAATGTGGAAGGTATCTTTGAACTTCAACGTCCCGAAGCACTTGTCGGGAAACACATACTGATCGTTGACGATGTGTTGACCACCGGTTCTACTACGCTGGCATGTGCTTCTTGTCTGGTGAAAGTGGAGGGAATACGGATTAGTATATTGACGTTGGCAACGGTGGAATAATCTTCTTTTCGTCAGAGAATATATTTAAATTCCATTCATCTCTCCATTTTATATTTATACTATTAGTTTGGATTTTAATGGGTAGCCATATATAAAGTCCTTCAATTGGCATTTCCGGTTTCCATATATCGAACATGGCAATATAGGAATTTTTCTTTCCTTGTACAGGAATAATGAAGGATGATTGTCCCCCAAAAGTTTTTTCGGGGCCAAGTCCATTATATGGATTGACGCCATGACAGGGATTTGATTTTTCCGTATAGTCACCCGTTATTGATTTTGATGTGAATATGCGCGCGGCATTGGGCTTCCAACCGCTAGAGCCTGATCCCAGCAAATAGTAGGTACCTTTATGCTTGAAGATGGCAGGTGCTTCTGTTTCGTTAGTGATTCCCGTGACTACCTTGTACTTTCCCTGTGGGTAAGTATATTCCTTATTTAATTCACCTGCCACAAAAGCTTTATCAGGCTTGCGTACCGTGAAATGATATACTTTGCCATCATCATCTTTGTAGATACAAAAATCTCCTGAACCGTATGGAGAATCTGCTCCTAAAAACTTGTGACTGTATGTAAAGGGGCCTGTAGGAGAAATTGCCGCAGCGACTCCTAGATAACCGTATTTATAATCCTGTCCTTTGGGATAGAGTTTGAAATACATCATATATCTAGAAGTCGCCCTGTTGTATATTACTTTAGGGCGTTCGAGAATACAGCCGTCAGCAATATCACTTTTTTCATTTTTATAGTCAACGGATAATACTATTCCTTTGTCTTCCCAATGATACAAATCAGTGGATGAATAACAATGTACACCACCATCTGCTTTTTCTTTCTCAGATTTATTGGGCAGTTTGTGCTCACCATACCAATAATAGATGCCATCTACATATATAATACCACCGCCGTGTGCATTAATAGTTTTTCCATTGTTATCGACCCACACTGTTCCGGGTTTGAAGCTTTTCTTTTTCTTGTTCTGTGCCTGTATAGTATTGGAGATGACACAAATGCTCATCAGTGTGATAAGAAAATAGTAGCTTCTCATAATTCTCAATCTTTAGATATTGTTGGTTTGGACTTTCTTGTCATTAGTAATCCGAGCAGAGCAAAAACGACGCCAGTTGTGATGATAAGTTTTTGTCCGTTATCTGCCATACCACCCAATATCGCAATGCCAGCTCCGGAAGCGAAGATGCCATAACCGATTACCCGTTTGCTGAAATTATTGCCCGCTTTCTCTGTCGATTCATTTTCTTCGATTTCTTTCAATTTCCGGGCATTGTTTTCTTTATTCCATATTAAGTAAGATTGATACTTTTCCGATTCCTTGTTCTTTGCTTTATAATATATCTCAAAAATGGCCAGGCATAGGATTGGGAAAGTAACTCCAAGAATCATTTCCTCGGCACGATTGAGGGAGAAACCCATTAGTGGAGTGATGAATTTGAATAAACCATTGATAGCCAAGCTTAATAAAGTAGTCGTGATGTTGGAAGTCGCAGTCTGTCTTTTAGAGAATAGTGTCCAAATGATAGGCAGATATAAAGGAACGCCTGTCAATGCCGCCAAGCTGATAACAACGTTTACAACTCCCCCCATTTTAGGAATAAGCATGGCTATCAATATGCTGAATACTCCGAAGAGAATAGTCGAGATTCTTGCGACGTACATAAGGGTACGGTCGGAACTTTTTGGCCTTAGGTTTTTGAATATATCATTGGTGATGACTCCTGAAGCAATATTCAGCTTTGAATTCAGTGCACTGGTCGTTGCGAAAATCATGCCACCGATCATTAAGCCCAAAAGCCCGTTAGGAAGTACTTCCTTGCACATCATCAGATATGCGCCTTCTGCATCAAGTAATGAGAGCGAAGGGTCATATACTCTGTAAACCATTGGTGGAAGCATCCATAGCACTGGACTGATTATGTATAGGGCTCCAAACAAATAACCTACTTTTTGGGAATCTTTTTGTGTTTTGACGCAGGTATATCGCTGTACATATGCCCAGTTTCCACCCAGGAATATAGTATTATAGATTCCAAAAGCTACCAGGAAGCCAAAAGTATATTCATCGTTCAGAAGATTATAGAATGTGTCGGGCACTTGCTCTATTAGTGCGGTAACTCCGTTAATTTTATCGAAAGATAAAGGAACCACGATGATAACCGCTGCTGTCAGAATAACGAATTGAAGTACGTCTGTGGAAATTACTGCCCATAATCCGCCTGCAGACACATACAAAATGCATAACCCTCCTAATAATAAAATGCAAGTATTTAAAGGCAGTCCGGTGGAAACCTCTAATATTTTGGCTACTGGATACAGGAAAGATGCTGTAAGAAACACAGAGATAAATAAGAACAGGTAGGTATATATCTTCTGTGTGGACTTGCCTAATCTCTTATGTATGTATTCTGCTGCTGTGAGTGCTCCTGTTTTATGCCATTTGGGCGCGATGAGTAATCCTACAATGAAACCGGCGATCGCCATTGTCCATTGGATAGTGATTGAAACCCAGCCCATAGAATAAGCGATAGAACCCCATACGACGAATGTGCCAGCAGAGAAAAATCCCATGAACAGTGAGAGGCCGCTCATGTACCACGGCATGGTTCCGTTTGCGGCAAAGAAAGATTGCATACTTTTACCTTTTTGGGAGAAAGCCAATCCGACTAAAACAACTCCAAGGGAAAATAGTACGATAGTAATGATGTCGAGAGTAGTCATATCAAATGATTTAGTTAACAAAACAGGTTTGAAAAACATCTAAGTTGACAGCAAATATATTTTTGATTCTACAGATAAACAAACAATTCGGAATATAAATCATCGGGAACGTTACCGCAAACGTTCCCGAAATTAAACTCTTGGAGTTTTAACATTCCAATTGCCGGAATTTGATTATATTCGGGAAATTTTTTAGAGTGAGTGACAGTCTATGAGTAAACCAAGAGTGACTATCAAGGATTTAGCCAAGGAACTGAAGATTTCGACTTCTACTGTTTCCAGAGCTTTATGTGATAAATGGGATGTTAATCCAGAAACACGCAAAGCTGTTCTGGAGCTTGCAGAAAAATGGAATTATAAGCCGAATCCGATTTCTTTGAGTCTGAAACAAAGCCAGTCCATGTTTATCGGAGTGATTGTCCCTGAATTTATCAATTCTTTCTTTTCTGAAGTAATTATGGGTATTCAGAGTGTGCTGAATCCTGAAGGATATCATGTGCTGATAATGCAATCTAATGAATCGCATGAGAATGAATTGCGGAATATGAAGGCGTTGGAAGCGCAGATGGTGGATGGTTTTCTGATTTCGGTTACCCAGGAATCGGAAAATACTAGTTACTTTTCTGACTTGATCTGGAATAATTTTCCTGTGGTTTTCTTCAATCGGATTTGTGCAGAGTTGAGTGCTCCCCATGTAGTTATTGATGATTATAAGTGGGCTTTTGCTGCAGTTGAACATTTGATACAGCAAGGGTGTAGGCGGATTGTTCATTTGGCAGGTTCTGAAGATTTGCTTATCGCGCAGAAACGCAAAAATGGATATATGGATGCCTTGCGAAAGTATGGCTTGCTGGTTGAAGAGTCTTTGATTATCGACTGCGGAATAATGATGGAGAAAGGAATCATGGCGGCTCATCAGATTCTTGAAATGGAAAAAATGCCAGATGGAATTTTTGCAGTGAACGATCCGGTGGCGATAGGAGCGATGAAAACTCTTCAGAAAAACAAGATTAGAATTCCGGAGGATATGGCAGTAGTTGGTTTTTCCGAATCTAAGGAAGCGTTTATTGTGGAACCTAATCTGACTAGTGTGGAACAACCTACTTTTGAAATGGGGCGGAATGCTGCACAATTATTATTGGAGCAAATCAAGCATAATGTCAATAATGAGGATAAAATGCTGTCGAAGTCGATTATTCTGGATGCAAAATTAAATATCAGGGAATCTTCTCTTAGAAGGACGAGTTGAAACCTCGTTTTTTCAGATCGAATTATTTGCGGGACATAGCCTTTTTATATTGAAGAGGTATGTTCCGTTTTTCTTTTTCTTGTTTCTGAAAATAAATAAAAATACACTTTCCTTTGTTTATGGGCTTTCTAGTGAGCTCTGAAAGAGTGATTATGTTTTTTTCTTTAAATTTATTTGGAGTTTAATAAATAATCGCTATGTTTGCAAAATCTAACAGACCAGAATAGACCAGTTGCTAAGATTGAAAACTTAGATATACCATTTAAATTGTTAACGAGAAATTAAGTATTGCACCATGAAGAACGCAGTTATTTCAAAAGCGAAGTGGTACATTAGATGCTGTAGTCTTGTGTATTTATCTATTTCCTTTTCTTCTGTAGTACATTCAGCAGAAGATGTTTCAAAAATGAACAGTGTAGCGATTGCCCAACAAGCAAAAACGCGAACGGTAGTTGGCTCGGTGATTGATTTTGAAACAGGAGAACCTATTATTGGGGCTTCTGTGGCAGTTGCTGGGAAAAGTGTGGGTACTATCAGTGATGCCGTTTCAGAATTGTTAGATGAAGTGGTGATTACTGCGTATGGTTCCGGACTTCGTAAGGATTTGACAGGAGCTATTGCAAAGGCGAATGTGCAAGATATGCGTAAAGCACCGGTTTTTAACTTTGAAGAAAGTCTTGCAGGTCGTGTAGCAGGTGTACAGGTAACTTCCTCCGACGGACAGCCGGGTAGTGACTTGCAGATTGTTATCCGTGGTAATAATTCGGTAACTCAGGATAATTCCCCATTATATGTAGTGGATGGCTTTCCACTGGAAATGGCAGTGGGGAATATGCTGAACCCCGAAGAAATCGAGTCTATTGAAATATTGAAAGATGCGTCGGCTACGGCTATCTATGGTGCGAGAGGTGCGAACGGGGTAATTTTGGTAACTACAAAGAAAGGAAAAGTTAGTTCGCCTACCGTAACATATAGTGGCTGGGTAGGTGTACAACAGATTATCAAGAAGCAGGAAATGCTTGACCCTTATGAATTTGTGCGTTATCAGTTGGAAGCAGATTACAACGTTTACAGTAAGCGCTACTTGGCTGGCGAAAGGACATTGGAAGATTATCGGAATATCGAAGGTATTAACTGGCAGGACAAGGTGTATAGGGATGCTTTGGTGCATAGCCACAATATAGCTGTCAGGGGTGGTACTGAAAAGACGAGATACTCTGTTTCCGGTTCATTGGTGGATCAGCAAGGTATTATGTTGAACAGCGGTTACAAAAAATATCAAGGTCGTTTTGTATTGGATCAGACAATCACTAAGAAAATAAAAGTAGGTATTAATGCTAATTATACGTATTCGAAGAAATATGGTACCATTGTATCTGAATCGCAGACTAGTCCGACGGCAAGTTTGATGTATGCGTTGTGGGGGTACCGTCCAGTGGCAGGTGTCAATGACGGTGATTTGCTGAATGACTTGTATGATGAGACAACCGATCCGACTACTGATCTTCGTATCAACCCTCTGATGGCAGCCGAGAATGAGTATAACCCATTGTTTACTTACAATTTCATCGGTAACGCTTATTTTGAGTATAAAATTTTAAAAAACCTGACTCTCAAGATTACTGGTGGATATAATAAGATACATCAACGGAAAGAAGTCTTTTTCAACTCTAACTCTCGAGGGGGACATCGTCATACCAATAACAAGGTGAATGGTTGGATAACCAACACGGAGCGAACTAGCCTGTTGAACGAAAATACGTTGACATATGATGTTCCTTTGAAGAAGGGACATCGTCTGAAAGTGTTGGGCGGTTTCACTGTGCAGGATAATAGTACATTTATTGATGAAATCAGAGCAATCAATGTTCCTAATGAGGCGTTGGGGATCGCCGGACTGGATGAGGGTGAGCTGACGTCCGCCACTATCAGCAAGACAGCCAACGGCTTGGTTTCTTATTTAGGAAGAGCGGATTATAATTATAAGTCCAAATATCTGTTGACCGTTTCATTCCGTGCCGACGGTTCGTCGAAGTTCCCAAAAGATAACCGTTGGGCTTATTTCCCGTCTGCCTCCGCTGCTTGGGGATTTGGTGAAGAGAAATTCGTGAAAAATGTAAAATGGATTAGTAGTGGTAAGCTGAGGGCAGGTATCGGTACGACAGGTAACAATCGTGTGACGGACTATGCTGCACTGACAGCCTTACAGATAACGGCAGACTCTGGGTACAGTACAGGTAATACACCGGGTAAAGGGGTAGTGCCGAAAACGTTGGGGAATCCTAAACTAAAATGGGAGACTACCGTACAGACTAATATTGGATTGGATATGTCGTTTTGGGATAATCGGATTTCGTTGACGGCAGATTATTACTATAAGAAAACGAAAGACCTGCTGTTGAATGCTACATTGGCACCTAGTATGGGATTTTTGTCTGCTTATAGAAATGTAGGATCGGTTTCCAATTCGGGACTTGAGCTGACCATTGACACTAAAAATATACAAACGAAAGAGTTCTCATGGACTTCCAGCTTCAATATATCATTCAATCGCAACAAAGTCTTGTCATTGAACGATGATGAACCGAGTTTGGCAAGCCGTGTGAACTGGGGTAATTTCAACAATGCTTATCCTTATATTGCCATTCCGGGACATCCGATTGCTATGTTCTACGGACATATTTTTGATGGAGTTTATCAGTACACAGATTTCGATAAGGTAGGGGAATCTTATATATTGAAAGACGGTGTTCCCAATAATGGAAATGCACGTGAGAAAATTCAGCCGGGAGATATCAAATTCAAGGACATTAATCGCGATGGAGTGGTGAATGACTATGACCTGACTATTATCGGTAATCCGAATCCAAAGCATATCGGCGGATTTGGTAATAACTTTCAGTACAAGAATTTTGACTTAAACGTATTCTTTCAATGGAGCTATGGCGGTGATGTGCTGAATGCCAACCGTATTGAGTTTGAAGGTGGTGATCCGAATGCTCGTACCTCACTCAATATGTTTGCTTCGTTTGCCAACCGTTGGACTCCCGAGAACCAGACAAACGAACTCTACCGGATAGGTGGGCAAGGACCGGCTGTTTATTCGTCGCGTACTATTGAAGACGGTTCTTTCTTGCGTTTGAAAACGGTATCATTAGGATATAGATTGCCGAACGCATGGCTGAAAAAGATAAATATTAAGTCATTGAGAGTATATGCTTCTGCGCAGAACTTGATTACATGGACTAGATATTCAGGACCGGACCCGGAAGTTTCTACTCGCCCTACAGCGTTGACGCCCTCTTTCGATTGGTCTCCTTATCCAAGGCCGAGAACCTTAACACTAGGAGTTGATATTTCTTTTTAAACCTTTAAAATCAAATCGTATATATGAAGCATAATATATTGTTATGGATGACTGTATGTCTGTTAGGAACTTCCTGCTCGAACATACTTGATAAGGAACCTGATTTTGTTTCTCCTGATTATTATTATAATACGGAAAGCGAACTGTTACAGGCGTTGAACGGAGTGTATAATCGTCTGATTGACACAAACGGAAGAATGTACAGTAAGGGACTTTTTAGCTTATTTGTACTGAGTGACGAGTCTTTTTATACTAATAATTTTAATAACACTAATATCCGTGCAGGCGTAATGGACGCCGCTGATCTGGATGTCGGACGTTTCTGGGAAGTGTTGTATGAAGGAGTGAACAGAGCCAATCTTCTGTTGTATAGTGTTGAAGGTAAAGAATTGGATACCGACATGATGAAAGCAGCAAAGGGAGAGGCTCTTTTCTTGAGAGGATATTACTATTATTTGCTGACCTCTTTCTTTGGTGAAGTACCTTTGAAACTTGCTCCGACAATGTCTGCCAATGATAACTATTTGGCGAAATCGCCATTGACGGATATTTACAAACAGATTGTAAAGGATATGCAAGAGGCGGAAAAACTGGTATTGGATATTGATGCACTTGGCTATAACGAACGAATTACCAAAACGGGGGTTCAGGCTATTTTGGCAAGAGTATTTCTTAAAATGGCGGGTGAACCTCTGAAAGACGAGACGCGCTATGCGGATGCTTTGGAATATGCCAACAAGGTGATTGCTTCTACGAAGCATGAGTTGAACCCCGATTATAAACAAATCTTTATTAATCATTCGCAAGATATTAATGAAAGCAAGGAGTGTATCTGGGAAATAGGCATGTATGGTAACAAAATTGGTACGGTAGATTTGGCCGGCTCCGTAGGAGTGGAGAATGGCATTTTGTGCCGTGATGAATCAATAGGCTACTCAGGAGGTCCGATGAAGGCTTCTAAAAGACTTTATGATTCATATGGAGAAGGTGATTTGCGTAAGGACTGGAATGTAGCTCCTTATTACTATAATGTAGTGGAAGAAACAAAGGTCAATGAGGAAACACAGGAGGTGGAAGTGGTTCAGGTAACTAAGAAAGTAATGTTCTCGGCTACTCAGATATATAATATTTTCCTGTTGTCCGCTACAGTGATGTCCTGCTGATGAAAGCAGAGGCAGAGAATGAAGTCAACGGTCCTACCGACGAAGCGTACGACGCAATCAACCAGGTGAGAAGAAGAGCTTATGGGAAGCCGATTCATACTGTTGATGCGACAGTGGACCTTCCCGCAGATTTGGCTAAGACGGATTTCTTGGAAGAAGTAAAAAAAGAACGGTTTAGGGAACTTTGCTTTGAGGGGATGCGTAAACTTGATCTGCTTCGTTGGGGAGAATATGTGGCTACAATGAAGGCTTTTGGTACGGAAATTTCAACGACTGCTCCGTCGGAATTCAAATATGCAAGTAGAGTAGGGCAGAATATAACGGACCGTAATGTTCTCTTCCCGATTCCGAATACGGAGATTACCGTCAACAAGCTAATGACGCAGAATGAGGGTTGGTAATTGATTTTTTATCTTTTTAAAATAATCGAACATGAAAAATATAATAAGATATTGCGGTTTGTTACTTGTGGGGCTGGTTTCCTGCATGGAAGATGAGGCTCCAAGTGTGGAACTGAACGTGGCGCTGGATAAACAAGTCTATCAGGTGGGCGAACCTGTAACTTTCAAGTTGAACGGAAATCCGGATAATATAGTGTTCTATTCGGGAGAGGTAGGGCATAATTATGCTTATAAAGAAAGATATCATGCGGATGGTGACCTGTTGGTCAAATTCAATTCTTGGGTGCGTTATGGAGATATTTATCATAATCTGAAATTCTTAGTCTCTTCTGATTTTAGTGGAATCTATGACAAGGAGAATGTGGAAGCAGCTACATGGATTGACTTGTCTGATAAGTTCCGCTTTTCAGTAGGGGATGATCAGACTCCTTCCGGGGAGGTAAATTTGAAAGAGTATGTCGGTGCGGAAGAGTATGCAAAGTTATTTGTTGCATTCCGTTATGAAGATGAACAGAAAGCACGGCAGAACAACTGGATTATTCGTTCCATCACACTTGACTGCGTTTCTGCCGAAGGGGTACGAAGCAATTTGGCTACGATGTCTACTATGGGCTGGAAGGTGGTTGATTTTGAAAATCCAGCAGTGACATGGAATGTTGCTTCTACCAGCCAGATATTAATTGATGGTGGAGCTAATCAGCCGAAGAATGTAGACTGGGTTATTTCGCAGGCTTTTGATGTCCGAAAAACAACTCCGGATACGGGCGTTGCGTTGAAGAATATCAGTACCACGATGGATGAGTATAAGTACGTATATACTAAACCGGGAATCTATGAGGTTGTATTCGAAACCACATCCGACTGGTATAATGGCAGTGAACATGCATTGACGAAACTAACTGTGGAAGTGCAAGGTAAAGTAGAAGAAGAGATTCCTGCTTCGCTGAGTGTCTTGCCGGATAAAGTGGAATGTAAGGTGGGAGAGCCTATAACGTTTAGTTTGACAGGTAATAATGCCAACAATGTAGTTTTCTATTCCGGAGAAAGTGGACATAACTTTGATTTCAGAGAAAGGTTCTATGCGGATAATGACATCTTGGTGAATTTTTCGACATGGGTGCGTTATGATGTGGATCAACTTTTAAAGTTTAAAATATCAACAGAAATTGGAATGTAACTCTTCAACAGTTAGTGTTAATAGGAGGTACTAATAAGCCAACTAATGACGATTGGGTTATCTCCAAACCTGTTTATATCAGAAAAGGTACCCCCGATAAAGGAGTCTCTTTAAATAGTATTACTTCCAAAGATTATACCTACACTTACAATACTCCCGGTGTTTATAAGGTTGTATTTGACTGGTATGATGGAAGTAATTATTCGCAAGTGAAATTAAATATTGAGGTAAAAGAATAACTGATAAAAATGAAAGGGATGCCAAAGAATTTCATTAACTATTTTTCAGTAGTCGTAGTTTTAAGCTTATCTATCGCTTTATCAGCCCAGGAATTGTCCGTTGTGCGATTGACTAATGAGCAACTTGAACTTGGATGGAAAAAGGGCGTTGGTGGATATACATTAGAAACGTTGAAAGTGAAGGGAACGAATGGTTGGGAGATAATGGAAATAGCTAAGTATCAGCATAATGTTTTATATGCTTCCTCAAAACCGGAAACGGCACCACAGGCACTATATGATAATACGGGAAAAGAGATTCTTTTCCCGGCTCCGCAATATCGTTATATTATACCTTCATGGCAACAGAACACAAATGCTGTTGCCATGAATAAAGCAGGAGAGAATATAGTTTTTTATCCTTCGGCAGTGAAACGTGTTTCTGATACAGAAATCTGTTTCCGATACGAAAATGAGACGATGCGGATTACGGAAAAATGGTGTATGGATTCTCTTCATCAGAATGATATAAAAGTTGATTTTATATTGCATTCCAAGAAGACAGGTTATTATTCTTTGGCAACCCCTTCGCTGGTTTCAATAGATAAATATAATTTCCAATGGGCTACCGTTCCCGGAATATTTCAGGGGAATGCTATAAATACAGACTTTGTACAAGCGTATGGCTATGGTCAGGGAATCCCTGACATACCGGTAGTGGCAAGAGAACGTACTGCTTCTACATTATCCTCACTGATAACGGATAGAAAGGGTGTGACTATTGCTGTAACAGCGGAACCTGGTACTGGCAGAGATCCTTGGCCGAAGGATAAAAAGATGCATGCGGAATGGCAACTCGGATTGTCGGTTATGAACCGGGAAGGGGAATTCTCGCCTACACTTTATCATCCTGTGTTGGGAGAGAAGAATTCATTGATGAATGTAGGGGACAGTCTTTCTTTCTCTTTCCGTTATACTATTCAGAAAGCAGATTGGTATGCTGTATTGAAACATACGATTAATGATATTTATCGTTTCACTGATTTTCTAAGGTTGAAACAGACAAAATATTCATTGACACAAAGACTTTATGATATGCACGCATATCTTACTAATGACAGCACTTCCAAATGGCATAACCTTGTATATAAGGGAGTAACAATTGGAGCACAAGACTATCTGGGTGGTGTGTATGATTCAGAAAAAGATGCCATGAAAAACTCCGATTATGGAGCTATGTGGATGTTGGCAAAGTTGACGGATGATCCTCGCTTGACACAGAAAAGACTGCCGAATGCGTTGAACTTTAAATTGATGCAACAACATGCGGAGGAAGATTTCCTTTATGGTTCCTCTGCCGGACAGTATTATTTGTATAAAAGTAAACGGTTTACCGAAGAGTGGGGACCTTATACGGAACCCATTGCAACCACTTATTATATGTTGATGGATATGGGTAATATTCTGCTTTTTGAACCGCAGCAGAAGGAATTAAAACAGCATGTCAAACTGGCTGCCGACCGTTTGTTGGAATGGATGAAGCCCAACGGACAATGGGAAGTAGCTTATGAGAATAAGACATTAAAGCCTACTTTTACTGATATTACAGATTTACGACCAACGTTTTATGGATTATTGATTGCTTACGAGATATTGAAAGATAAGAAATATCTGCAGGCAGCTATACAAGGAGCGGATTGGTATGTGGAGAACGCTGTAAAGAAAGGACATTTCCTAGGCGTTTGCGGTGATACTCGTTTTGTTCCGGATTTCGCCACAGCCCAAAGTGCACAAGCCTTATTGGAACTGTATAATGTGACGAAAAACGAAAAGTATAAGGAAGCTGCTATATCAACTGCTAAGATTTATACGGCATCGGTTTATACGCATCCTATACCGACGTCAGTAGTAAAACAAGTGAAAGGGATAGAACGAAAAGATTGGGAGATCAGTCAGGTGGGATTGAGTTTTGAGCATGGTGGAGTAGCTGGTTCTGCCAATCATCGCGGACCAATATTATTGGCTAGCCATGCCGGAATGTTCGTACGGATGTATAGGCTGACAAAAGATTCATTATTTTTGAATATGGCACGTGCGGCTGCCATAGGAAGAGATGCATTTGTGGATTTTAAAACGGGAGTCGCTTCCTATTATTGGGACTCGATGAATAATGGAGCCGGACCTTATCCACATCATGCTTGGTGGCAGGTGGGATGGATTACCGACTATTTATTGTCTGAAATATCTCTCCGTTCAAATGGCGGGATAACTTATCCGGGTGGATTCATTACTCCTAAAGTGGGCCCCCATCTAACTTATGGTTTTACGTCTGGTATGGTATTTGGTACGAAAGCCGATTTGATAATGCGTCCGGGATTATTTAAACTGGATAATCCTTATATAGAATATATGGCTGCTTTGAACGAGAAGGAGAAAACAGTTTTCCTTATCTTGCTGAATAATGATGATGAAAAGCAGACTTCTCTGA
>PPYE01233681.1_pt1 | contig 13040 bp, 10 predicted proteins | sample 1559881 | NCBI WGS metagenome assembly PPYE01 (sample SAMN08240022, study PRJNA423297) | Human gut metagenome, whole genome shotgun sequencing project.
CCGGTCTGCCGTTTGAATTCCCGGCAGATGTGATATTTACTGATGTAAAATTCTTTCTCCAGGCGCTCAAGAGAGATCTCTTCGTGCAGATGATGTTTGATGAAAATAAAAATGTCGTCCAGAGAAAGGCGGGGGCGTACTTTTGTGTTTGTCTGAAATTCTGTGCGGATACAGGCGCGCAGAAGAAGCACGATCAGCATTGTCAGAAGACTGTCCTCAAAGAGCTGATGGCCGAAGTCCGTCTGTTCCTGCGGCAGAGTCAGGAGTCTCTTTGACAGATTTTTGATCAGCATTGTGATCTCCGAGGAGGAGTGGACACAGGTACATTCGTATGGCACAACATGAAAACAGGATTCCAGATCGGTATTTTCATCGGAGAGGCGCGCAAGCAGGTCACTTGTAAATCCGACCTGGAGAAATTTTAGCGGCACTTTCGATGGGGTATATTCTAATAGAAAGGTCGTATTTGGATTGACAAGGATGATATCCTCGGTGGCACAGAAAAATGTCTGCTGATCGTAGGTGTAGCTGCATTTTCCGGAGGTGATGAACAAAATCATATAAAAATTGCCGGAGGAAAACGTTTTCTTTTTCGCACCGGAGTATAAATATTCTTTTGCAAAGTATTCTTCTCGCATGGATGATTCTCCTGAATAAAAAGTTGTGTTCAAAATACACAAAAATTAAAATTAGATTTTAGGTATTATAACTAATATAGATAATATATCAATTTTTGATAGTTTTCAAGCAAAAAATGGATATGTTTTGCATGTGCGGGAGGCTATAATACTTTTTAACGACAGAAACGGGTTCTGTCCGGGATACAAAAGGGAAAAACATGCGAGGAGGAAATTATTGTGAGAGAGTTTTCCATGAAAGACAAAATCGGCTACACCCTTGGGGATTTAGGGTGCTGCTGTACCGAGCAGTTCAGAGCAATGTTTTTGACAGTGTTCTACACGCTTGTACTGAAAGTAAATCCTATGCACGTCGGAGTCATTCTTCTGATCACAAAGATCTGGGATGCGATCAATGATCCGATCATCGGAGCGATCATTGATTCGAGGAAGTCGACAAAAGGAGGAAGATTTATTCCATGGATCAAAGCATTCTGTGTTCCGATGGGATTGTTGTGTGTGATCGGATTTTTAGATGTCAGCAGCTGGGATTATAAGTTCAAACTGGCATATATCCTGATTACGTATATCCTTTATGAAGCAATGTATACATGCGTAAATGTTCCATTTGGTTCACTTTCCAGTGTGATGACAGATGACGTCAATCACCGTACGGATTTATCCCGTTACAGAAGTCTTGGCGGAACAATTTTCATGACAGTGATCGTAATTGTGGGACCGCTTGTACTTTACAAGGACAACAAGCCGGTTGCTTCCAGATTTACACTGATGGCACTTCTCTGTGCGACCATCGGAGTATTCTGTCTGATCGTGACAAGTTCCTGGTGTAAGGAACGTGTAGAATTGAAAGTGCAGGAAGGAAAGAAATTTAATTATCTGGATGCACTGAAAAATGTTGCAAAGAACAAAGCGCTGCTTGGACTGATTTTCTCAAGCCTTGCAGGAATGATCGCGGCAAGTGTCGTAAACGGACTGAACACTTACTTATTTAAAGATTACTTCGGAGATGTAAAAGTAATGTCCATCTCAGGAATGTTAAGTACCGTCTATGCGATCATCACATTTATCGGAACAAAATATGTTTCCAAAAAATTCGGTAAGAAAGAATGGTGCATGTACGGAGCAGGATTTGCGGCGATTGTATTTGGTATTTTATTCTTTGTACCTCTGAAAAACCCGCTTGTGTTTATCGCGGTCAACGGAATCTGCTACCTTGGAGCAAGTGGTTTTCAGGTGCTGATCTGGGCAATGGTAAATGATGCCATCGATTATCAGGAACTGATGACCGGAGAGAGAAATGAAGGAATGGTATACTCTACATATTCTTTCTTCCGCAAATTGGCCTCTGCAGTCAGCGCAAGTCTTAGCAGCTTCACGCTTGCAATGATCGGATACAATGTAAATGAAGCAGTACAGACAGCAGCTGTAAAAGCGAATATCTGGAAATCATACACAGCAATCTATGCAGTCGGATATCTGATCGCGGTACTGATCTTATTCTTTGTATATCCATTGTCAAAGAAAAAGACAGAAGAAATGTTAGAAGAGCTTGCAAAGAGAAGAGCAGAAAGAAAGGGAGGCAGATAAATGGTTCGTTATGTTGAAGTAAAAAACAGAAAAGGAAAGCTTCTGCGCGGCTTTTTAAATCTTCCGGACGGTGTGCAGTGCCCGCCGGTTGTCTTAAACCTGCATGGATTCGGTGGAAGTCTTTCCGGATATAAATATGCACATACACATCTGGCAAGAACGCTGGAAGCGGAAGGAATCGCGTGTATGCGGTTTGACTTCTACGGATGTGGGGAAAGCGATGGAGAGTTCGATGAAATGACATTTACCGGACTGCTCGAAGATACAGAAGATGTTTATGAATGGCTGAAAGGGCAGTCATTTATCGATGGAGAGAAAATTATTTTATCCGGTCAGAGTATGGGCGGATTTGTGGCGGCAAGTGCCGCTCCGCGCATTCAGCCGTATGGTCTGGTTCTGATGTGTCCGGGAGCAGGCATGTGGTATGGCTGTAAGGAGCGGGCAGATCATTTCAAAAATCTCGGTATGACTTTCGCAGACATGGAAGGATTGAAGTTTGGACTGGACTTTAATTATGACCTTGCAAAGTATTCACCGTTTGAAGACGCAAAAGGATATGACGGCAGTGTTCTGATTCTGCGCGGAACAAAGGATGAACTGGTCGATGATAACACTTGTGAGACTTATATGGACTGCTACACCGGAGTGAAGAAATTTGTGAAGATCGAAGGCGGCAATCACAACTTTGCAAGTATTCCGGCAAGGGAGGCATGCGAGGCAGAAATTGTAAACTATGTAAAAGAGATCATTTAAAAAATTAAGAAAGGCAGGAGAACAAGATGAAATTATTAGAAAGCATTCAGGTAGGAAATACAACACTGAAAAACCGGATCATGTTTCCACCTCTGACAACAGGGTATGAGGCAAAGGACGGAAGTATCACACCGCAGAGTCAGGCATTTTATGAGAGACTTGCAGAGGGTGGAGCAGCTTATATCGTTCTCGGAGATGTAGCGCCGATCAAGACATTTACACCGGTTCCGAAGTTATGTGATGACAGCCAGATTGAAAGTTTCCGTAAACTGGCAGATGCAGTACACAAACATGGTGCAAAGATCGGAGTACAGATCTTCCACCCGGAATATGACACAGCAAGTATTACAGAACTGTTCTTAAAAGGCGATTTTGAAGGGCTCCGCGCAAAGATGAAACATGATATGACACATTTTATCGATGAAGTGTCAGAAGAAAGCCTTCATGAGATCATCGAAAAAATGTGTGAATGCGCAAAGCGGGCGAAAGCGGCAGGGATCGATGCGATCCAGGTACATGGAGACCGACTGGTCGGAGCGCTTTCCAGCACAATCTTAAATCACAGAACAGATAAGTATGGCGGAAGCCTTGAGAACCGTACAAGATTTGCCATTGAGCTTGTGACAGCACTCAGAAAAGCAGTGCCGGATATGATCATTGACTACAAGCTGGCTGTTGTCACACCGCAGAGAGGAAAGGGCGGAGTCATTGCAGAGGAAGCAGTCGTATTTGCAAAATGGCTTGAGGAAGCCGGAGTAGATATGCTTCATGTGGCACAGGCAAATCACACCGGAAATATGGCAGATACGATCCCGCCGATGGGTGTTCAGCCATATGCATTCTTCGCTGACATTGCAGGAAAAGTGAAAGAACAGGTTAACATTCCGGTCAGCACAGTCGGCAGAATCGTAAGCCCGGCACTTGCAGAGAGCATTCTGGAAAGTGGAAAGGCAGACATCATCGGACTTGGAAGACCGCTGCTTGCAGATCCTGACTGGGGCAAAAAACTTGCAGAAGGCAATGGAAATCAGATCCGCCAGTGTATCATGTGCAACAAAGGATGTACAGACCGGATTCAGAACCGTCAGTTCTTAAGCTGTGTCTTAAATGCGGAGAATGGATATGAATTAGAGAGAAAGATCACACCGGCAGAGACACCAAAGAAGGTTGTCGTAGTCGGAGGAGGTCCGGCAGGATTGGAAGCTGCCAGAGTGGCTGCATTAAAAGGACATCAGGTGACCTTGTTTGAAGAGAAGACAGTCCTCGGGGGACAGATCCAGATCGCCAAAGTTCCGCCGAGAAAAGAAGAAATGGAACGTGCGCTTGTTTACCTGACAAATGCAGTGAAAGAGGCAGGTGTGGAGATCTTCTGTGGAAAGAAAGTGACAGAGGAGGATCTGCTTGCTTATGGAGCAGATGCAGTGATCGTTGCGACCGGAGCTTCTAATATGATGCTTCCGATTCCGGGGGCAGACAGCACACGCGTATGCAGTGCATGGGATGTGCTGGAAGGAACTGCACAGGTATATGGAAGAGCAGCTGTGATCGGCGGTGGAATGGTAGGATGTGAGACCGCAGAATATCTGGCAGAGAGAGGATGCGAAGTAAGCATCATCGAAATGCTGGATAAGATCGCAAACGGAGAGAGCACTACAATCCTTCCGACTCTGATGGAAAACTTTGAGAAGAATCATGTTGCCCAGTATGTATCTCACAAAGTAGAGAGCATCGGGGAGAAGGCAGTTGTATGCAGGACAGCAGACGATGAGACGAAAGAAATTCCATATGATTTCGTTGTGATGGCTGTCGGAGCAAGAGCAAATGCATTTGAGACAGAAAAGTTAGAGAAAGCAGGCATTGCAGTCGCAAAGATCGGAGACTGTAAGGATCGTGCATCTGATATTGAAAATGCAGTAAAATCAGGATACGATGCGGCGAATGCGATCGCATAGAAGTGGATGGAAGTATATTCGCAGACGAATCGATGAAAAGTTGGTAAAACGAGGTTGAAAAACAGGAAAGCCGGTGGCGGCGGACAGAAGCAAGAAATTGTCCGCAGTTACCGGCTTTTTGTTTTTTTACCGGAGAGAAAATGGTTGCTTTCTTGCGGGAATGTGGTAAAATTGTCACGATATACAAAAGAGAGGAAAAGAAAGGAACGAAAGAGATGAGAAAGAGTGGAAAGAAAAGAAGAAAGGAGAGAAACTGAAATCGAATGAAGAAGATAAGAGAAAATTACAGGCATACGATTTATGCCAGTTATCTGGGATACGTCACGCAGGCGGTTGTCAATAATTTTGCGCCGCTTCTGTTTCTGACGTTTCAAAAGAGTTATGGGATATCGCTGGAGCAGATCGCACTGCTTGTTTCCATTAATTTTGGAATACAGTTGCTGGTCGATCTGTTCGCGGTGCGGTTTGTGGACAAGATCGGCTACCGGATCTGCATTGTTTCCGCACATGTGACTGCGGCAGCAGGACTTTTTAGTCTGTCTTTTTTACCGGATCTGATAGGGAATCATTATGCAGGACTGCTGCTGTCGGTTACGATCTATGCCATCGGAGGAGGGCTGCTGGAAGTGCTCGTCAGTCCGATCGTGGAGGCATGTCCGACAGAGAACAAAGAGGGGATGATGAGCGTACTTCACTCCTTTTACTGCTGGGGAAGCGTTGCGGTGGCATTGCTCTCGACGTTTTATTTCCAGGTGGCAGGAATCGAAAATTGGAGAATCCTGACATGTCTTTGGGCAATCCTTCCGGTGTGCAATGCAGTCTATTATTCTCAGGTCCCGATGTATAAGATTGTCGAAGAGGATGAGGGAATGTCGGTGAGACAATTATTTTCAATGAAGTTATTTTGGATATTCATCCTGCTGATGGTATGCTCCGGGGCATCTGAGCAGGCGATGAGCCAGTGGGCGTCTGTATTTGCAGAGGCAGGCCTGAACGTTTCAAAGACAGTGGGGGATCTGGCAGGTCCATGCTGTTTCTCGCTTCTGATGGGGACGGCAAGGCTTCTCTATGGAAAATACAGTGAGCGTGTAGACTTAAGGAAAATGCTGATCAGAAGCAGTCTGCTCTGTGTGTGCAGTTATCTGCTCGCAGTATTTTCCCCTGTCCCGGTCCTGGCGCTTGTGGGGTGCGCATTGTGTGGATTCTCAGTGGGGATCATGTGGCCGGGGGTATTCAGTCTCGGATCAGCCGCATGTCCTTCCGGGGGAACGGCGATGTTTGCATTCTTTGCGCTTGCAGGAGATCTGGGCTGTTCACTTGGGCCGGCAGTCGTCGGCGTGGTGTCTGAGAAAGCGGGAAATCTCCTGCAGGCAGGACTTTTGGCAGCCGTTGTCTTTCCTGTGGTGCTGATCTGTGGAATGATGCTGATGACAAAAATGATGCAGCAAAAAAGCAGAATGCCGTCATGACATGCACCGGGGCAGGTCATGACGGCAGACGAGCAAGATCAGCTCAGATGAAATACCCGTGTCGCAATTGAGAAGTAGATGATGATCGAGCAGGTATCCACAAGTGTTGTGATCAGCGGCGCTGCCATGATCGCAGGGTCCAGGTGGATTTTCTTTGCGGCGAGCGGAAGCACACAGCCGATCAGCTTGGATAAAATCACTGTGGCGATCAGGGAAAGACCGATGACAACGGCGAGCTTCGTGTCGTGGTAGACAAGGAAGATCCGCAGTCCATTTGCAAGGGCAAGGACAACGCTGACGATCAGCGCAATCCGGAATTCTTTGAAGATGACTTTAAAAAGATCCCGGAACCGTATTTCGTTGAGTGCCAGACCGCGGATGATCAGTGTTGAACTCTGGGAACCACAGTTTCCGCCGGTATCCATCAACATTGGAATGAAAGAAACAAGAAGCGGGATCGCAGAGAATGCGTCCTCATATCTTGTAATGATCGCACCTGTGATGGAAGCGGAGAGCATCAGGACAAGGAGCCACACGATACGGTTTTTGGCGTGGGAGAATACGGAGGTCTCAAAATAAGACTTCTCACTTGGGTTCATCGCTGCCATGATCGTGATATCTTCGGTAGCTTCCTCTACCATGACATCCATCGCATCATCGACGGTGACGATCCCGACCATCAGCCCGCCGGTGTCGAGAACCGGAATTGCAAGGAGCCCGTATTTTGAAAACAGCTGCGCAACTTCCTCCTGATCGGTGTGGGTCGTGGCGGAAATGATCTCAGTCTCCATGATTGCGGAGATCACAGTGTCATCATCCATGGTCATCAGATCTTTGGCAGAGACGATTCCGATCAGTTTTCTGCGTTCCAGCACGTAGCAGGTGTAGATGGTCTCTTTGTGGATGCCCACCTGCTTGATGTGGGACATTGCCTCTTTGACTGTCATGGACTGGTGAAGAGAGACGTACTCGGTCGTCATAATACTTCCGGCACTGTCATCCGGATAATTCAGCAGAAGGTTAATGCTGGCCCGCTTGCTGCTGTCCACTGCATTGAGGATGCGGGTGACGAGATTGGCAGGAAGTTCCTCGAGAAGATCCACCGTGTCATCCATATACAGATCATCGAGGATTTCTTTTAATTCTTTCTCGGTGAACATTTCTACGAGATTTGTCTGCATGGTGTTGGACATATTGGAAAATACATCGGCAGCTTTGTCCTTTGGGATCAGACGAAAAGCGATTGCGACTTCTTTCTCATCGAGTTCTTCTAATAAAAGAGCAATGTCTACCGCATTCATCACATCTAAAATGCTGTGGGCGGCTTTGAAATCACCTTTGATCAGAAGTTCAGTAAAAATGTTAGCGTTCATAACTATACACCCCTTTCTGGAAGCTGATAGAAATTCAGTATCATAAAAAGATTACACCTTCACACACAGTGTGTTTTCCGTACATAGGATAAAAAAGTTTTCTATGCAATAAAAAAATCTCCGACATGCCTGAAAGACGCCGAAGATGGAAATACAAAGGGACCTATATTTCTGTCTGAAAAGACAATCGTTCAAGCTTTAGCATCATAGGGCATAAAAATTGCATTAGGTTATGCCTTATTACGACATATCCTGCTAACCAACTAATTGTGTCTCCACAATTTTGCGGCAGCAATCTTAGGAAAATCCAAATCCCTATGGGAACCTCACCTACCGAATTTCTTATATTTTTTGTTCGGTTCAATTGTAGTTGATTCCGTGGAGGATGTCAAGGGAAAAATCTTTGGGAGAAACTTCTAAAAAGTTCACAGAAATTTTTGAATTGGAACTGCTTTTTTTCGTGTATTTAAAACAGAGATATGATATGATACTTATAGTGATGAATTTTAGAAGGGAGTGTTTATATGTATCATTATGGATATGGAAGTTCTGGTGGAACGGTTGTTCTGACGATTTATTTGATTGTACTGGCAGGAGCATTTTTGGTGGCGGCAGCAGAGTATGTTTTTCTCGGAATGGGATTATACCGCTTGGCTGCGAATAGAAATCACCCGTCGCCGTGGATGGCATTTGTGCCGTTTGCGAGGACCTATTTAAGAGGTGAGCTGTCGGGAGATATTTATCTGAAGCGCAGGAAGGTGAAGAATCCGGGACTCTGGCTTGTACTTATGCCGATTGCTTATGGAGTAATCTGCAGTTCTATCATGCTGCTATGTTTTATGTGCGCGATATTTGGTGGGAGCGTGATGATAAACGGAGGAGCTGATACAGTCATTTCGGTGCTGTTATTTGCCTTCTGCATACCGGTTCTGGTCATTTCCATTGTTTATCAAGCGGTGATGAGTGTATTGAATGTACTGGTGGATTATCAGATTTACAGACGGTATATGCCGTTGCATTTTGCAGTGATCCATGCAGTTTTAGGGATTTTTGTGCCGCTTTACAGAGGAATCTACCTGTTTTATATCAGAAAAAGACCTTGTTACGGGATGAACCGGCAAGAAGGGTCTGGCGGACAGAATCCATCACAGGCGGTTCGCGAGGATGCTGTACAGAGAGAGACGGAGCCGGACAAAAACATGCAGAAGGCTGTACCGGCAGCGCTTTCTTCGGGAAATGCGGACAGATCTTTCGAAGAGCAGCTTATGAGGAACAATGAGTCGTCAGACGATAGTCAGGTGTAGGAAAGGAAGAGAAGAGATTGGAAGCATATACAAGTTTTGCGGCGGTCTATGATACTTTTATGGATAATATTCCGTATGAGGAATGGACAGAATATCTGGCAGAGCTGCTGGCAGAATATGAAGTGACAGACGGAATCGTGTTGGATCTTGGCTGCGGAACGGGAACCTTGACGGAATTGCTGGCAGCCAGGGGATTTGATATGATCGGTGTTGACAATTCGGAGGAGATGCTGGAGATTGCGATGGAGAAAAGGGCAGAATCCGGCAGTGATATCTTATATCTGCTCCAGGATATGCGGGAATTTGAATTATATGGAACTGTGCGGGCAGTGATCAGCATCTGCGATTCTCTCAATTATATTACGGAGGAAGCAGAGCTGGAGGAAGTCTTTCGGCTTGTCAACAATTATCTCGATCCCGGAGGAGTGTTTGTCTTTGATTTCAACACCGTATACAAATACCGGGAGGTGATCGGTGATCAGACGATTGCGGAGAGCCGGGAAGAGTGTAGTTTTATCTGGGATAATTATTACTATGAGGAAGAACAGATCAATGAATATGAGTTAAGTCTGTTTATCCGGGAAGAGGAGGATCTCTATCGGAGATATGTAGAGACACATTTCCAGAAAGGGTACGAACTGGAGACTGTCAGAAGTCTGCTGGAACGATCCGGGATGGAATTTGTCACCGCATATGACGCATTTACAAAGAACCCTCCGACGACTGAGAGTGAGCGTATCTATGTGATCGCAAAAGAAAGAGGAAAAGAAACGAAATGAAAGAGGAAGAAACTTATGGCAGATTATATTGTAAGAGCAACAGCGGCAAATAATCAGATTCGTGCATTTGCTGCGACGACAAAAGAGACAGTGGAGGCAGCAAGACAGGCGCATAATACAAGTCCGGTGGCAACTGCCGCACTCGGAAGGCTTCTGACCGGAGGAGCGATGATGGGAAGCATGATGAAAAATGACAGCGATATGCTGACGATCCAGATCAAAGGAGATGGCCCGATCGGCGGGCTGACAGTCACTGCAGACAGCAAAGGAAATGTAAAAGGGTATGTGGAGCACCCGGAAGTCATGCTTCCGCCGAATGCACAGGGAAAACTGGATGTGGCAGGAGCGCTTGGAATCGGGCTGATTTCTGTCATCAAAGATATGGGATTGAAAGAGCCGTATGTAGGACAGACGATTCTTCAGACGAGCGAGATCGCGGAAGACCTGACTTACTATTTTGCGACTTCTGAGCAGGTGCCGTCTTCAGTCGGGCTTGGTGTACTCATGGAACATGATAACACGGTGAAGCAGGCCGGAGGATTTATTGTACAGCTTATGCCGTTTGTAGAGGAGGAAGTTGTAGACAGACTGGAAGCAAACATTAAGAAAATCTCTTCTGTGACGTCTATGCTGGATCGAGGAATGACGCCGGAAGAGATTTTGGGAGAGGTGCTGGATGGATTTGACGTGGAAGTAAAAGACACGATGCCGGCACAGTTTTACTGCAACTGCACAAAGGAACGTGTGGAAAAAGCAATCATCAGCATCGGAAAGAAGGATATTCAGGAGATGATCGAGGATGGAAAGTCGATCGAGGTCAACTGTCATTTCTGTGGGAAGAGCTATGAATTTTCGGTGGAAGAATTAAAGACATTGATCAAGAAGGCAACCAGATAATCATAAGGAGCGAGAGAGTATGAAGCAGGGATTTGTAAAAGTGGCAGCTGTCACACCGGATATGCGTGTTGCAGATGTCGAATATAATGTAAGTGAAATCTGCCGGATGATCGACGAGACGACAGAGCAGGGTGCAAAGGTGATTGCATTCCCGGAGTTATGTATTACGGGGTATACATGTGGAGACTTGTTTTCGCAGGAGATTCTTCTGCGCGAGGCAAAACAAGGACTGTATCGGATTGCGGAGCATACAAAAGACAAAGATGCCCTGATTTTTGTGGGAGTGCCGTATGAAGTGGCAGGGAAGCTCTATAATACAGCGGCGGCTTTGAATCATGGAAGACTCTTAGGGCTGGTAACAAAGACATTCCTTCCGAATTATGGGGAATTTTATGAGATGCGCCAGTTTCAGGCAGGACCGCAGTCGGTACAGATGATCGAGACGGAAGGGCAGCGGATTCCGTTTGGCCCGGGACTGCTCTTTCAGGCGGAGACGATGAAGCATCTGGTTGTATCAGCAGAAATCTGTGAGGACGTCTGGTCGGCAGTGCCGCCGAGTATTGAGGCGGCAGTCGAGGGTGCAACACTGATCGTCAACTGTTCGGCGAGCAATGAGATTGCAGGAAAAGAAGAGTATCGAAGGAGTCTGATCGCAGGGCAGTCGGCAAGACTTCTTGCGGGATATGTGTATGCAAATGCAGGAGAAGGGGAATCTACAACGGATCTTGTATTTGGAGGACATAATATCATTGCAGAAAACGGAACAATTTTACAGGAATCCAGACGTTTTACCAGTGGAGCGATCTATTCAGAGATTGACGTTGAGATGCTCCTCGGAGAGCGGAGAAAGAATACAACCTTCCAAAGAAAGGGAGAGTATTCGATCCCGTACATTCCATTTGAGATTGAGAAAGAAGAGACGAGGCTTACAAGACATATTCCAATGTCCCCGTTTGTCCCGGAAGATAAGACTACACGCAAAAGACAGTGTGAAGAAATACTGATGATCCAGGCAGTCGGATTGAAAAAGCGTATGCTGCACACAAACTGCCGGCACGCGGTAGTCGGAATCTCGGGCGGACTTGATTCGACACTTGCACTGCTTGTGACTGCAAAGACATTTGATCTTCTCGGGATCGACAGAAGTCAGATTTTGTCAGTGACCATGCCGTGTTTTGGGACGACAGACCGGACCTATCAGAATGCATGCACATTGACAGAGAAGCTTGGAGCTACATTGAAAGAGGTACCGATCCAGAATGCAGTGCGCGTACATTTTGAGGACATCGGGCAGTCAGAGGAAGAGCATGATGTCGCCTATGAAAATGCGCAGGCGAGAGAGCGGACTCAGGTTCTGATGGATCTGGGAAACAAGATAAACGGGATGGTGATCGGAACTGGAGATATGTCAGAACTTGCACTTGGATGGGCAACTTACAATGGGGATCATATGTCCATGTACGGGGTCAACGCTTCGGTGCCGAAAACTCTGGTATATCATCTTGTGAGATGCTATGCAGAGGAATGTGAAGATGCAGAGTTAAAAAAGGTGCTGTTTGATATTCTGGATACTCCGGTAAGTCCGGAACTTCTTCCGCCGAAGGACGGAGAGATCGTACAGAAGACAGAAGAAGCTGTGGGACCGTATGAACTGCACGATTTTTATCTCTATTATATTTTGAAATTCGGTTATGAGCCGTCTAAAATATATCGTTTGGCAAAATATGCATTTGCGGGAATCTATGAAGATGAGGTAATCTTGAAATGGCTGAAGAAATTTTACTGGAGATTTTTCTCACAGCAGTTTAAGAGATCCTGTCTTCCGGATGGACCAAAGACAGGTGCAGTATCACTTTCGCCGAGAGGCGACTGGAGGATGCCGAGTGATGCATGTGTGGCGCTCTGGCAGAAAGATCTGGATATATTAGAATAAGAAGAGAAGGCTGAGAAATAAAAAAATCAGGATGGTGAATTGAGCTGATCACCATCCTGATTTTTTATTCTTCTACAAAAACATCTTTTCCAAGACCACAGATCGGGCATACCCAATCCTCCGGAAGATCTTCGAATGCTGTACCAGGTTCGATTCCGTTATCCGGATCACCGATTTCTGGATCGTACTCATATCCGCAAGGTTCGCAAATATACTTTTTCATAAAGTCACCTCCTAACCGAATTATTATAAAAATATAAAATATATATCAGGGAATCCTGAATATATTATGATCATATTTCTGCAAGCTATTCTAGCAGAAAATCAAGAAAAATACAATAAAAAACGATGAAAA
>PPYE01483626.1_pt1 | contig 13040 bp, 9 predicted proteins | sample 1559881 | NCBI WGS metagenome assembly PPYE01 (sample SAMN08240022, study PRJNA423297) | Human gut metagenome, whole genome shotgun sequencing project.
TCAAGGCTTTTTCTTTGATTATATAACGTGTTGCAGATACTTTATCTGCAACCTATCTGCCGCAGGTATCTGCCACGTTCCAACTATTTATCAGCTAGTGCATTACACGCGTTTGGTTGCAGGTGGCAGATGTTTTTATGTTTTTCAACTTTATAGTAGACAAAAAAATGTTACGGACAGTAGAACTGTCCGTAACATCATACCTATCAAAAACACTAAAAATAAATATACTATTGCATTTTCATGCACCAATCTAATCTATTTCATGAGCCAATAAAAGCATTTGCTGAAGCTCTGCCAAGTCACGCAGGATCAAGTCCGGATTAGGATGGACAGCAATAGCTGTTTCATACGTCGTTTCGCCGGAAAGCACCAGCACTCCCAAAGCATTTGCTTTCTGCGCCATCAATATATCGGTATAAATACGATCACCCACCATAGCTACCTGATCCGCACGCAAGTTATGACGTTCCATTATTCCGTTCAACATTCGCGGATCGGGCTTTCCAATCACAACATCCGGCTCCCGCCCCGTAGCATACTCCAAACTGGAGCAAATAGAGCCACAATCCACCAATACTAAAGGCTTATCCGTAGGACACACACGATCCGGATTAGTGGCAATATAGAGTTTCTTCTGATTAATCCACCACGCAGCACGACATAAACGCGAGTAAACAAGTGACATGTCAAAACTGACAACCACTGCGTCCGGTTCATCATCAGCATTGTCGTCAGTAGACTCGAATCCGGCTTCCTCAAACTCTTTTATCATGCTGGGAGTGCCCAACAAGAAAAGCCGTTTACACTCCGGATGATGTACACGTATGTAATCTATGGTCGCCTGGGCCGATGTATAAAATTCATCTTTCACTGCTTTAATCCCCATGCCGGATAGGTGTCGAAGATAATCATTCGTGCTTTTGGAAGGATTATTCGTCAGAAACGAGTAACCAATTCCCAATTCTTTCATTTTATCCAGAAAAGCAATCGTAAAAGGAAATAACGTGTTTCCGTTATAAATCGTTCCATCCATATCCAAAGCAATATGCTTGATCCGACGAATACGATCCATAAGTTCCGCGTTCAGTTTATGTTCTACCTCATTAATCATTATCATACCCATTCGCTTTTGCCGACCATGCGGCCATAAATATCAAAGTTCCCATTATAGCAATCAGGATTAATGCACCCACTGCAATATTCCAACCATAATGTTGAGCTAACAATCCTAATCCCCAACCGGAGACCAACGTACTGGCATATCCGAACAATCCTGTGAATCCGACTGCCGTAGCGGCTGCTTTCTTTGTGGCTATATTAGCCGCAGCAATACCTACCAAAGCTTGCGGACCATAAATACAGAATCCTGCGGCTCCCAATAAAAGCGTAGCAAGCCACATGGGAGGTTGGGATATTCCCCAGAATAAAGCAACGAACACCGTAGCCAGTGCCATGCAAATCACACAAACGCGTGGACCACGCCCACCAAAGAAACGATCGGTTGCCCAACCGGCTACCAGCATACCTACAATTCCGGATATTTCAAAGGCTGCCACCATCCAACCTGCATGATGAATAGAAACTCCCTTCCATTCTCCCAAAAGAGTCGGTCCCCAGTCAAGTACAGCATAGCGCACGATATACACAAAAAAGTTGGCAATAGCCAGTACCCAAATCGCCGGATTTCCAAAGACATTCTTACGCACAAACTGCTTAAATTCGGCAGAAGTATCTTCTTTTTCTTCTGCGCCCGTTTTTGAGTTGAGCTCCGGAAGACCTACCGAGCGAGGCGTATCGCGCAAAGCAAACCACAAACCGACTGCACCCACCAAGGCTATAATAGAAGGAAACCAGAAGCACCAGCGCCATCCGAGACTGACAATATATCCACAAACAATCACCACTAAACCTGCGCCAACAGAATGTGAGGTATTCCACACCGACATCTTTGTAGCCAACTGTGTAGGAGGTATCCAATGCGTCAATAAACGGGCACAAGGGGGAAATCCCATTCCCTGAAACCATCCGTTCAACATCCACACAATGCCAAACATCACCACAGCAGAACTAAACCCAAACCAAATATTACATGCTGCAGAGAGCACCAAACCTGTCACCATAAAATAGCGGGCATTCACCCGGTCGCCAACAAAACCGTTGGCAAACTTGGAAACTCCGTACAGTAATCCGTGTAAGGTCAGAAATAATCCCAAGTCTCCCTTGGTTATTCCCAAATCATCCTGCATGGCAGGCATTGCAATACTCAAGTTTTTACGAACAAAATAGAATAGAGCATAGCCTATCATACTTGCTATGATCGTCCGTGTCTGCCAGTATTTAAATTTCTTTGCCACTTCGGGCGCCATTCCTTGTAGTTCCATTCCTATCGTGATTAATCTGTTATTTCCCATATTTTACCTTTACCAAACAATCCATCCAGCCACTGTTCCATATATCCTGTCCGTACAGCTAAATCGAGGACAGTAAAACGACGGCGAATAAATTGTGCACGAACAAACGTTTCACGCAGACGTTTCCGTGTAATACCGATTTGTTCCGGTTCTACAGGAGCACCTACCTGCCGCAGGGATTGTTTCACTTCTTTGTAAGGAATCAACTGTTTGGACAAACGTTCACGAATTTCAGGCCAGTATTCTTTCAACTGCCGCAACTGAATAGCCAATTGCTCTCGTGTCACATATTTCGCTTTCGTCTCCTGCAGACCGATAGTAGGAAAATCAGTACCGACAAACATATCAAGAGCTACCTTATCGGCTATTTCCGGTTCGGGCCATGCCGCACAGCACGCTTCCACGTCCAGTTTCTCTAATGGGGTGTTCAACACTTGTTCATAAAATGCCGTTACAGCCAACATACCTATACTCACCTGAAAGCCATGGGAAACATGCTCACCTTGATTTAAATGATGTTCCATATTCCAAAGATGGCTGAACTGATGTTCCGCTCCCGAAGCCGGACGACTCGATTTAGACCATTGCATGGCAAAACCGCCCAGCATCAATCCTTCAATAAGTTGTGACACCGCTTTTTCGTCTCCAGCCACCGCACCTTCAGGATTCGAAAGCGCATCATGCAATCCATCCTGCACAATCGACCATGCCTTTTCATCAATATCTTCCACGCCCATCCAATCGGCCAGAATCCAATCGGCACCAGCCGTCACTTTGGCAAACAAGTCGGCATATCCTGATGCCGTCATCGGCTTGGGAGCTTTCTTTATGATTTCAATATCAGCCAATACAGCTTGCGGTGCCGGACAGCTAAAAGTCTGTTTAGCGCCATTTGCAGTAATGGAAGCGCCGAATGCAGTATATCCATCCATGGAAGCGGCAGTGGCCACACACATATATCTTCTTCCGACCAGATGAGAAGCTAACTTCGTTAAATCATTAATCGTACCGGAGCCGACAGCTACCGGAATAGCATCATGCACTTTCAACGATTCGACCAGACGGTCAACATACGAATATTCCGCATACAGGTCGGAATCAGTGAAAATAAAAGATGGTAATAATTCTATATTCGCATTACGCAACTCTTTCTCAACTCTTTCGCCGGCAACACGATAGGTAGTTACATCAGCTACCACAACAGCCTTTCTTCCTGCAAACTGTTCCTTAAACAGTCCGGCTACTTCATTTAATATTCCGCTTCCTATACGAAGAGCACGTGTCTCATTCGCAGCTTTCAATGCTTGTTCTACTTTTGACATTTTCACAGTATTAATTGTTAGTTCACTAACCGGATTTTCCTTTACGATAGTAAACAGACGTTGCACCATATCAGGGCAACAATCTATCGAGATTGCAAAACTGTCCATACTTCTGTCGGTATATCAGATTCTATAATATCCGGTCTCTTATCTATCTCTTCTTTATATTTCAAAGCCCGTTCTTCTTTCGAAGGCAATTTGTCGTGCGTAGGTGCCACACTAATCATACAACGTACGCCACGAGCATGCAGCATTTCAACGATTTTCTTATTTTCGGGTGTTATACTATGCCCTACATAAGCGATCATATTTTCCCATGGCACACCTGATATCGACAAGTCCTCAAACTCTTTCATATTACGGGCGAAAGCGGACATCATAATCGTCGGGAAACGGTCATAATAATATCTGGCTTGAGCACCGGTATGCACAGTCAGCATCACATGTCCCTCCGCCTTATGCTTTTTGATTAAAGCCGCAATCATAGCCATCGGCACATCTTTCTTATCCAGGTTGATAATCGTTTTACCTCTACTCCATTTGATTACTTCCTCCAAAGTAGGAATCTTGCAGTTGGTCACTTTTCCCGAATGGTCTTTCAGACGAAGCTTCTGCAACTCTTTCCAGGTATGATCGCAAACTTTTCCCGTTCCTGTTGTTGTACGATCCAAAGTAGCATCATGCATCAATACAATCACGCTATCTTTTGTCAGACGAGGATCGATTTCGAAGAAAGCCGGCATCTGCTTCAGCACATTTTCCAAACCTTCGATGCAATTTTCCGAATATCCTTCTTCGTACCCACCGCGATGTCCGCTTACAATGATTGAGCCATTTCCCGTATATTTAAAGAAGTCTCTCAATTGTGTGACATCGTCAAACTTTAACAGATGTAGTTTTCCCTGCGCCGACACAGACTGTATCCCTGACAACAGAAGAAACATCAATGAGGCTACGAGTCCTCTCCGCAAAACCATACAACTTTTCATAAGCATTTATTTACAAACAACAATTAAAGTAATTTTTTCTTCTAATTCAAGATATATCCTCTTGCCAACCGATTAAAGTCGGCTATCTGCGCCTGCTCCCAGGTTTTATCCTTTCCCAGTTCCGCCGCTAATACCGATGCCACTTTCGGAGCTATTTTAAGAGCAGCACGGGCATCCAGAAATAGCATCCTCACCCGGCGGGCCAACACATCTTCTATATTCTGCGCAAACTCCTCACGAGCCGCCCACACAACATGCGCCACTGTAAAAGTATAACCTTCATACAACTTTTCAGCAAAAGAAGGCTCTTTTTCTATCATCTTTTGTATTTTGCTCGCGTCGCTGCCATACACATAATTCCAATCATTCTCATCAAATTGCTCTTTTGTATATCCATGAACCCTCAAATTCTTCGTCACACATTCCGCAGGAGACAACCCTCCTATTACGATGGCCTGATTGATGACATCTTCAGCCATTGCACGATAAGTAGTCCACTTCCCTCCGGTAATTGTCAAAAGCCCCGATTTCGAACGATAGATTTTATGATTCCGTGAAATCTCTTTCGTTTTCTTCGAATCAGCATGCGTTGGCGCAGCCAAAGGACGCAAACCGGCAAAAATCGAAAGCACATCGGCACGAGTCGGTTTGCGGTCGAGATACTGTCCGGCCTGATCTAAAATGAAATCAACCTCTTCTTCCAATGCCCTCGGTTCCAAAGAAGCCTCATTCAGAGGAGTATCCGTGGTGCCAAGCACCACCTTGCCGTGCCAGGGCACTCCAAAAAGGACACGTCCATCTTTCGTTTTAGGTATCATTAGTGCCGAACGGCCACCTAAGAATTTACTATCAACCACCAAATGCACTCCCTGGCTGGGACGTACCTTCCTTCGCGTATCACATTCATCCATCTTCATCACATCGTCCACAAAGACTCCGGTAGCATTCACTACTACTTTCGATTTGATCTGATATTCTTTCCCGTCAAGTGTGTCGACAGCATGCACCCCATTTATTTTCCCGGCGGCATCTTTCAGCAAACAATTCACCTTCATATAATTCAAGCACACTCCACCTTTATCAACAGCGGTCAGTGCCAGCGTTATAGCCATGCGCGAATCATCAAACTGTCCATCATGATATACCACTCCACCTCTCAATCCTTCATGCTTTAAAGAAGGTATTTCTTTTAATACAGAACGTTTTAACATCGGTAACGAACGTCCCAATGCTTTGCGTCCGGCCAGTAAATCATAACAAGTCAGCCCCACCGCATAAAAAGGCTTTTCCCACCAGCGGTAATTACCGATTATAAAACGCATATCTTTCACCAAATGAGGAGCATTGAGTCTCATACGCCCACGTTCATGTAATGCTTCAACTACCATAGAGACATCTCCCTGCGCCAGATACCGAACTCCTCCATGTACCAGCTTCGTACTGCGGCAAGAAGTACCCTTAGCAAAATCATGCTGTTCCAATAGAATAACTCTGTACCCTCTGGAGGCTGCGTCCACTGCAGCCCCTAATCCGGTAGCCCCACCACCGATCACCAGGATATCACATTCACATTTCCAATTGAGCATCCTCTCAAGCAAATCACTTCGTTTCATTCCTTATGAATATTTCGTTTTCTTTCTTTATTTATAAATCAACACTGCAAAAATACACAAAAAGAAATATTATCCAATATAAAAAGCAAATTATTTTTCGTTAGCAGACCATTTTATATATAAAACGGAAGCTTTATATCATAGAATGAAACTTTTCATCTTTTTATTTGCCACATATTAATATTTAGTTTATCTTTGTGATAAAAATTGGGAATTATGACAAGTATTGCTGAAAGACATAAGTATATTCTTGAAAGTTTAGCGAAAAACGGTTTCATCAAAGTAAACGAAATCGCTAAAGAACTGGAAGTTACTCCTGTAACGATCCGAAAAGATTTAAAACATCTGGAAGAAAAAAAACTTCTCTATCGTACTCATGGAAGTGCAAGTCCGGTCAACCCATTAACATCAGATATTGATGTGCACGAAAAAGAAAAGCTTCGAAAAGAAGAAAAGAAAAGAATCGCTACTGCCGCAGCTAAATTAATAGAAGAAAACGATTCTATTATCATCGCTTCCGGTTCTACCGTACATACGTTTGCCGAGCATATCACTCCCATCAACCACTTAACTGTAGTTACAGCTTCTCTGAAAACCTCCTTATTATTAAATACGATTAATAATATCGAAGTAATCCAGCTCGGGGGAATCGTACGGAAGAATTCTTTTTCCGTCATTGGCGACTACACTTCTTTGTTTTTTGAACAAATCACTTGTTCAAAACTCTTTTTAGGAGTAGACGGTATCGACTTGGAGTACGGAATCACAAACTCTAATATTGAAGAAGCTGTCCTCAACAAGAAAATGATAGAGGCGTCATTACGTACTATCATCTTGGCAGATTCTTCCAAATTCGGGCGACGTGGATTCGGTAAAATCTGTAGTTTAGACTGTATCGATGTGATAATCACAGACTCCGGCATTTCCCAGTCAATGGCGCAAGCGATTGAAGAAATGGGTATTGAGCTTATCATTGTCTAAAGCAGCCATATTACCTACAGGATAATCTGTCAAAAGTTACATTCAGAAGACTATATTCAGACGGTTTCATAAAAAAGATGGACTCGAACTCGGAGGAGGGCACTGGAAAAGTCCCTTTAAGCCTCTATCTCTAAAAATGACATCATAAGTCCATATAAGACAGAATAAAAAAGGGCGTTCCTGGGAAATAAGGGAAAATTGGAACGCCCTTCGAAATAAAGGTTTATTATTAGACCGGTCTTTCACAAGTGCAGTCTTTACCTTTTTTCATCTAATAAAATTAAGGATGTCAAAAATCCTTAGTGGGAAATAATATATCCATCTTTTCACAAAGATGAATAATTCGACAAATAATATCCGATACCACCATATCGGACAATTATATTATCAATAAAAGGGTAACCCTACACAGAGGAAAAGAGTTACCCTTTCTTTCTTCTTTAAAATAGGACTATTTCAAAGAAGCTTTCACAGTGATCTTATTAATAGTTTCTGTACCCCAGTTATGATTTACAGTTACTTTCACATAGATGTCCAATGACTGAACAATCGCTGTATTGTTACATGTAATCACACCTGTTGACGGATTAATAGTATAGGTACCCTCATTTACAGTAGCACTATATCCATCAATTGCATAAGTAATGGCTTCAGCAGCATCAATGCCATAAGCTGCAGCCCAAGGAGCTTTTGCTACTCCATTTTCAATAACTACATTCTTCTTGGTTACATTGATATCTTTGTCAGACATCTTGATTTCTGCTTTCGTTCCTACATTGATAGTCTTATTCTGATCACCATCTATATTCCAATCAATAGAAGACTTGTAAGACAAGACATCAAGCGGAGAACGCAATACAGGCTCACAATAAGCCACTTCTTTTCCATTTATATCAAGAATAGTTGCTTCAATATCAGTTCCTTGTATTTTAGCTCCGATCTTGATAGCACCTAAAGTCTTCACATCTACATCCGGAGTTACAGTAATAACATTACCAGCAATGCTTATCTGACTATAAACAGCTTTAACAGCATCAGACTGTTTTGCTTGCGGAGCCAGATAATATTCAATAACTTCACTAGAAGTACTGTTATCTGTATTAAATGCAGCATAAAGAACTGTCAAATCAGCTGTCATACTGAATGACTTATCAGCTTCAGCCCATGCACCGGTAATAGTTGTCTTACCATTCACAACAAATGCACTATTTTGCTTGATGATTACTTTACGTTCGCACTTAACAAGATCCTTCAATTTCAAAGTATACTGTTTGTTAGAACCGTTAACGCGATGAGTTGTTGTGGATTTACGCCATGCATATTCTTCAGAATTTGTAATTTCATATTTTGAGTTTCCACCACCTGCCCATGTTTCGAATGAATACAATTGCTGATCTCCATTGATAACAGTTCCGGCAGGGAATATCAATTTAAGATTATCCAAATCTGTGCTTGTACCCGGTGTGAATTCAATATATGCATCAACCTTGTTAGCATAAGTTTTACCATCTTCATTAGTCAAGTAATACAAACCATATTTAACAGGAGTTACGTTTTCATTGTCAGACATATAGTCACGTCCACCCAGTGAATTCAAGAATGCACGCACATTCAAGTCAATAGTTTGTTCACTTGTGCTATACTGCAATTTAGCTAACTTATCAGCTGCAGCTGCATCTTTCGTTTCTACATCAATATCAACCAATGCCGGAGCCACTTGCTGCTCGCGAACAGCTTTCACTGCAAAGTCATAAGAAATGATTTCCGTACCTTTTTCATTCTTATAAGTTGCTGTCACATAGCATAATTCATTGATAGCAGAAGCTTGCTCACTAGATTTAGCTGTAATAACACCGTCTTTAATTTCAAAGATACCTTTTGCCTTATCAGCTGTTTGTTTGAATTCAACAGTGATACCACTAAATCCTAAATCAGCCATTGAAATGAAATCCTCTTCCACATCATGTCCCAATGCTACAGAATCATTCAAATTATAAGATTTGTTATAAACAAACGTATATTCAACATAAGATGAAAAATCGGATTCGGTAGTTGCATCAGCCAAAACATCAGTAGGAACTTCAACTGCATCTTTTGTATGCACAAAACTCAAATCAGCCGGAGTCCATTTTTCAGCTTTGAAGTTGAAATAATCAGAGGCTGTTGTATAACCGTTAATTGTTACATCCAAAGAAGAAGCGTAAGGTTTATCAACTTCAATGTTTTCGGAAATCATATTTACACTCAAGATACCTTGTCGGTTATCCACCCATTTTGCACTACCTTCTACATATTTCAGTGCAGGAACAAGTGCTCTGGTTTTATATGTATCGGTAAATGCAAATACAGCTTTACCCAGATCCAGTGTAGTAGGCCATACTTTGAAAGTAGCAACTGAAGCACTGGTTGCCAATAATTCCGCTTCAGGATCATTGGACGACATCAAACCAATTGATCTTACAAAATCCTCCCGATCATCAGCAGCTTGTCTTCTGTAAATAATGCTTTGCAAACCATTATAAGCAGAACCTTCTGCCAACATTTTATATTCTTTACCGTCAAGAGTGATGACATACAAACCATCCACTTCATTTATAACGATAGAAGGAACTTTAGTATCAGTTTTCAAGCTTGTTACCACATCACCGATAACGATATACCCATCTTTATTAATGGACACGTTAGCTGATGCATCCTACCCTGGTTCGCCAGGCTGACCAGGTTCACCTTGTTCTCCCTTCTTCCCAGTAGCATTAACCTTATTTCCATCTGCATCTAAAACATACTCATAGGTTTTACCATCATCAGTACTTACCTGCCAATAGTTGTCACTTGATACTTTAAATTTAGGAATGACCGTTTCACCATTTAATCCCGGCTGTCCGTTCTCTCCATCTTTACCATTGGTGATAGTCAATTTAGAACCATCAGAAAGAGACAATTCATAACCATTTGCTACAGGAGTATAGCTGACAATAAATTTACCGGCTTTCATTGCAGCATCCACCTCTTCAATTTTACTCTTATTGGCGTCGACCTGCTGTTGCAAACCATCTATATCATCATCGTAGTCTTTGCATCCTACGTAGCTGATAGTAGAAAGCGCCAGCGCCCCGAAGAGCATCACTTTTACAAACTTTTTCTTCATAACTACTTAAAAATTACATTAATAATATATTATTAAACACTAAGTTTCAATAATAGCATACCTGTTACTTTGTAGGTAACAGGAAAACCTTTGTCCCTGCTCTTTTTGAGTAGTCAATACTAGAAAATGATATAATATACAATGAAACTTTTTAACCCCTACTTCGAGAAAGAGGTAGAGGGGAGGGAAATCTTATGCAAAATTTAGAGGTTAACATACCCTAGTACAAAGAATCCACGTGTTTTATCTATTTATGTTCTTCTTTTGAGTGCTTTAATGGAAAAAATGTGCGATTTCGTTTGGTTGTTTTAAGAAATATGCTCATATTTGCACCGGTATTTATTCCCGTCACCTACAAAGTAACAGGCTTACTTTCAGCAAATTGCATTCCGAACTGAATACCGGATAAAATCAATAACCCGTTTATTTGCTTCATCTATTTTCTTATTCTGAAAAGGTTTCAGATAAGTCTCCGTCACCGTAATGGACGAGTGCCCCATCGCTTCGGAAATGATGCCCGGATGAATTTCACAATAATACGCTGTTGTAGCCCATGTATGACGGGCGGTGTATGAACTCAATTTATCACCCAGTCCCAACAATTCACCCAACAACATTAATTGTCGGTTAAATGTGCGCAATGCTAACTGATACTCTCGATATGCCTCTTTTGTTCCTTCACGACTTTTCAACAATGAGAAAAGGTATGGAGAAGAAGGGTCACAATTCATGTGCTTCTTCACCAAAAGCATTGCCTCCGGAGTCAATGTCACCGACAATGTACGCCCCGTCTTACGCCTACGATAAGTAATCACATTATCATGCAAATCACTCTTACGCAAATATGCGAGATCGACAAAAGGTAAACCACGAAGTAAAAACATCAGAGTAAATAGCTCTTGTGTACATCGCAAAGCCGGAGTTGCAACCGATGAATGTAATTTTGCAAATACCTTTTTTATGTCTTCCTCACATAAAGCTCGCTTACGATCAGCGCGAGTACCGGTATAAACCGAATGAAATAAGTTCGGCACATAAGGTGCTTTTCGAAGATCGACTGCACGGTTATATACTGCACGAAATGTACGCAAATAAGTTGAAACTGTATTCCAACTACAACCACGGCTACGAAGATGTATTTCGAAACCTTTCAACCACCCCGGAGTTACTTTATCAAAAGTGAAATCTCCTTTCCCACAATAAACAATAATGGCATTGAGACTGCTACGATATACGTGAGCCGTCCCAAAGTTTCCCCCCATTTGTAGCCCGTTAGCCACTTGCCTCATAAATGCTACTACTTTTAACATATTATTATTACTTAATTTAATTACACAATAAACATACAGGTATTTTTAAGAACAAGCAAACCTGTAAGTTACAAATAACAATAATAATAACAATGTTGTTTCTTGGAAGTAAATGAAAGGAGCGATGAGGTAAAACTAAGACAAAAAAAGACGGGGATGTCCCAATCTTGGCACATCCCCGTACAATATAAATCAATTCTGTTATTATTTCTTCAGAATATCCATTGTATCGGATGCAATCAACAGTTCTTCATCCGTCGGAATCACTACTACTTTCACTTTAGAAGCAGGAGTAGAAATAATTGCTTCCTCACCACGAACTTTAGCATTCACATCGTTGTCAATCTTCTCTGCAAGGATAGCTTTCTCATTGCCAGCTGCACAAGCAGCCAAAAGTTCGCGCATATCGCTTGATACACCTGAAATACCGAGTACACCGCTCTTCTTGTTCAACAAGTTGGAAACACCTGTAGTATTCAAGCCTTCTTTTTCCATGATAAATGTCACTGCACCGGCATCAATGTCACCGCTGCGAGTACCCATCATCAAGCCTTCCAATGGAGTCAAGCCCATAGTGGTATCCATACATTTACCATCTTTGATAGCGGCGATAGAACCACCGTTACCAATATGGCAAGTGATAATCTTCTGTCCCACTGGATTCACGCCCAGGAATTCGCATACACGTTTTGACACGTAACGATGAGAAGTTCCGTGGAAGCCATAACGACGCACACCATACTTTTCATACAGTTCGTGAGGAATAGCATACATGTAAGCATAATCCGGCATGGTCTGATGGAAAGCCGTATCGAATACACCTACCTGCGGAATGTTAGGAAGAATAGCAGAAACTGCATTCACACCTTTCAGGTTAGCAGGGTTGTGAAGCGGAGCCAGATCATTGCAAGCTGCAAATGCCTCCAATACTTCCTTGTTCAGCAATACAGATTCGCTGAAACGTTCGCCTCCGTGCACCATACGGTGACCTACCGCATTAATCTCATCCAGAGATTTGATAGCACCATATTCAGGGTGAATCAATGTATTCAGGATAAACTCTACTCCTACTGTATGTTCAGGAATATCTTTTTCCAATACTTTCTTTTCGCCGTTCGGCAAAGTCAGTTTCAAGAAAGATCCTTTCAGACCGATTTTTTCGATACCACCTTGTGCAATCACTTCTTTGCTGGTCATATCGAACAATTTATATTTAATAGATGAACTTCCGCAGTTCAATACCAGAATTTTCATGTCGTTGTC
>PPYE01412148.1_pt1 | contig 13039 bp, 27 predicted proteins | sample 1559881 | NCBI WGS metagenome assembly PPYE01 (sample SAMN08240022, study PRJNA423297) | Human gut metagenome, whole genome shotgun sequencing project.
GACATTTATGAGTATTTGCATGAAAAATACGGAATCTAAAATTTAATTTCAGAACCTTTTAGTCAAAACGCATAGTTTTACCCCATGTTATAAGCGTAAGGAAAATATGTATAAAAAATAAAATAATCCAATCATTTTTTGGCAGATTCTAATTTTTTTATACATATTAAGAAATGAAAGGAGGGAAATATGGAAAAAGACTCTTGGAGATTAAAACAGCCAACCCAAAAAGTAGTGGAGTACTTAGATGGGTTGACTATTGATGGAAAGAATATTGAATTTGTTTCGGATGTGCAAGCAAAACCGATTTCTAAAAATTACGTTGAAGTAAAAGTCACGTTTATAGCGAGCGATTATAAATTGCTAAAGAAAAAGTTTGGCAATCGTTCTAGTGATTGATGTAGGAGTTACAGGAAGACCCTCCTCTTTTAAAACATTTTTTACTTTTTCTAAAAACTTAGGATTTTTTAAATTTTTAAGGTATTGATGCCCAGTTGTCGATAATCCTTGAATTAAGTATAAATTAGAATCCTTAGTTTTAACGGTTCTTCCTTTAATCAAACCATCATCAATCAAGTTTTCAAGCGTTTCTTGAAATTGCTCGCTTAATAGTATCCCATCTTCTTTAGTTTTGATGATGTGAAGAATTTCTGGAAGATAATTCAGCTTTTCTTTAAGTTGATAGGCGTCTGTAACTTTAGTTTTTTCAACTGTACTAAGCATCAATTTATAAAACGTAAAGTAGTCCATTGTATCACCACCCTTATTTGAACTAATTAAATTATACACGGAAAGTAGGAAAATAAATGAACGAATTAGTAATCATGAAAGACCAACAAGCAGTAACGACTAGCTTACAAGTAGCAGAAAGTTTTGAACGATCGCACGACAATGTTTTAAAAGCAATTTATCGATTAGAGAAAGATGTCGTTAATTTTAACGAGATGTTTTCGGAAGGTACAGAACCAGATTCATACGGACGCGATCGACGAACTTACTTTATGAACAGAGATGGTTTCACATTATTAGCGATGGGATTCACAGGAAAGAAAGCATTGGACTTCAAGATTAAATACATCGAAGCCTTTAACAATATGGAAGAAGCAATTAAGAAAGAACGTATCCAATTACCTAGTGATCCAATGAAAGTACTGGAATTAATATTTGAAGCCAACAAGAACACAGATAAGAAAGTAGAGCGGATTGATAAAGACGTTGATTACCTAAAAAACAACCAACGATTAGATCAAACAGAATACAGCTACATTTCACGAAAAGTATCAAATAAGGTTAATGAATACGCTCAAGCTCACGGGTCAACATTAACAGCTCCTCAACGAAGCAAGTTATTCAAAGATATCAACCGAGGAATCAACGAAGTAACTGGAGTTAAGACACGTTCACAACTACGTCAAAAAGATTTTGATACAGCAGATGAGTTTATTGACAACTGGCAACCATCAACGGCTACCGTTCAAATCATTAAACAAATGAATAATACAGTAGACGGACAAACAACGTTAGGAGCGTAGGTAGCAGAATGGAAAATTTAAAAGTAAAAATTCCAATACCTGACATGGCTCAAGTGCTACTTAATAAGTTGCAAGAATCAATCATTGGTAGAAGTTGGACGATGAAGGACTTACGGGAATGCTGCGGTAATAAATCAGAGTATTGGATCAAGGAAAATATTTTATACAACCCTAAATTTTCGGTTGAGATTCAATCCATGATTAACGATGGACAAATCACTGAATCAAAGGGCAGCGGTTCGCCATGGCACTTCAAAGCAACAGCAATGGCTGAATTTATTGAAAAACATTATGAGGAGTTGAATTGGTAATGGTTGTATCAGTAAGTTTAGGACAATTAGCATTTTATCTAATTTCAGTAGTAGTGGCTGGATTAATTGGTCACTCAATTAAAGGAGGCGAGAAGTAATGAAGTTAGTAAATTTTAACAATCAGACATATATCAATATAGAACGAATTGATGAAATTGTTCCTTGGGATGAAGATATAACTCGAATTTTTATAGGTGGAAGCGAATTGTATCACGATATTAATTTACCAATCAAAAAAGTACTCGACGCTATTAGTGGTAGCGAGGAGCACTTAGTAAATGATGCTAATATGAATATTCTTAAAGCAGAGAGTATTAATTCTGGTCATTTGAACCAACAAAAATACCCATTTCGGTAAATACATTAAAAAGGGTGATTAATGTTTGCTTCGTAGTGATCTTGTTAATGTATTGAAGAGAATTAGCAAGGGCATTGATCTGTTCTTGGTTCAATTGGGTATCAGATGAATTTTGGATATTGGAAGCAACATATTTCATTTCTGCTTTAATAGATTCTTCAGTCCAAGCAGCATCCATATGTTTATCAATTAGTTTCATTATCTGTTCATTGGAAAGTTGCATAATAATTTCACCTCCTTTCATATCGATTATACAAGAAAGAAGGTGTTCAGAATTAAGAATTTAAAATAAAAAGCCCGCTACGGCAATAGCGGACTTCGAAAACAAATAACATCAAAGGAAGTATAACACATTGAATCAACAACAGTTCGAACAATATGAACGTGAATACGAACAAGAACGAGAACGCAAGGAAATTGAAGCATTATTCGGAAAGGAGAACGCAAGTGAAGAATATTAATGAATTTGAAGCAGAACGCACTAAGCTAGATCGGAAGTTACGTGGACTTAAAAACAAGAAAGCAGAAATTGTTTTATCCATTGAAGAAGTTCAAGACGAGATTAATAAAATCAGTCAGAAAGAACTTCAAATGTTCGATGGGAGAGAGTTTCAGACAGAATCATTCAAGTATGTACGAACTGCTAGTAATCCTAGTAAGCCTAGTTGGTGGAAAGTAGTTAAGACTGACAATGCCAAGCCAAAAGAAGTGGTTCAAGTATTAGCTGATATCGATGTGAACCTGATTAAGCGTGAACCAGATGTTTCAGCGATTAAACGTTACGTTGCAGAAGGTCGCTTCATTGTTCGTGAAGGTGGTCAGTTAATCGACACTGAAACAGGAATGGTACTACCTTACAGAGCTAAACGTAAGGCAGATAAATTAACAGTTAAGGCGGTGGAAGCATGAGTGAAAAAACGTTATATCAAAAGCTTCAAAATATCCACAAAAAAGTACCATACATTCAAAAATCCCAACAAGCTTCACAGTATTCGTACGCTGGATCTTCAGATGTCTTAGGTGCAATTCATGGTTTGATGGATGAAGAAAAGTTAATTTTAATACCGCAAATTACTAATAAAAACACCGAAACAAACCAGAATCGAAAAGGATCTACTGTAATATTTACTGAATTAATGATGACTATGACGTGGGTTAATTCAGATAATCCAGATGAAAAATTAGAGTGCCAGTGGTACGCACAAGGAATTGATACAGCTGGAGAAAAAGGTGTTGGAAAAGCACTCACTTATGGTGAGAAATATTTTTTATTAAAATTCTTCAATGTAGCCACAGACGATTTAGATCCAGACGCATTTCAAGAAAATGTTAAAGCTCAAAAGACACCCGAATTGATAAACGATGAACAAAAAAAGACTTTAAAAGAATTATTTAACAGTATGGCAAGTGTTACCAAAACACCGATTGAAAAAGTTTCTAAAGCTTATCTTAAAAAAGTTAAGTCAGATTCCATTGAAAAATTACAGGAAGATACTGCAATCGGATTAATCGAATTGGTAACTAACCAACTTAATAAACAGACAAAGAAAGCGGGTAACTAATTATGCGACAAATAACTATATCTGGAAATATTGGCAATGATGTACAAGTTAACTCAACTCAAAGTGGAAGCAAAGTAGCTAACTTTAGTGTAGCAGTACGACAGAATCGACCTGATAATAACGGGGAATATGGTACTGACTGGTTTAGATGCTCAGTATGGGGAACGAGAGCTAGTACGGTAGAAAAATTCTACAAAAAGGGTAGCCATGTAGTAGTAACTGGAAGTTTATCAATCAATGAATATAACGGTAAAACACAGCTTCAAATTGACGTTTCAGACTTTGACTTACCAGATAACCGCAATACAAACAATGCTAATTCAATAAAGAGGAATGTCAATAATTCATTTAACAATGGTGGACAATCAATCGATATTTCAGATGATCAGCTCCCCTTCTAAGGTGATGTAAATGCAGAGAGCAAGAGCGGAACAACGAGGGAGAGATTTGATAATTCATCTCGATAGACCACTAAATCAAGACCATTTGGAGACAGTAAGCGGTGGGCAAGGCGAGTTCTACGTTGATTTTGAAGTGGCAGACCCAAGGAGAGCAAGAGTACAGCAACGAAGATTATTCTTTGCATTGCTCCATGACATTGAAACTTACTTCGTAGTGCCAAGTGAATTTTTAAAATCAATGTTCTATACCCAGTACGAGTTTTATACCGCAGGTAAGTCTATCAGCCTATCAGACACCACAGAATCGTCTGTTAGCGATGCTAATCAGTTGCTAGACCTAGTTATCGATTTCATGTTCGAGTGGCATGTACCGTTTAAGAAAGGCTATAAGTTGCTTCCGAGAGAAGAACATTACTACCTTTACCAATGCTGCAGACACCGAGTTTGTACGATTTGTTCTAAGTATGCTGACATCCATCATATTGATGTAGTAGGACGGACAAATCGGAACAAGATTGACCACTCACAACGGCATGTAATGGCGCTGTGTAGAGCACATCACAGTGAGATTGAGAGCATTGGATCAGCTAAGTTTTCCGCTAAGTATCACGTGCCTGTTGATGGTATCAAATTAAGCATCGAGGATTTGAAACGATTGAACATTAAAGGAGATTACGGGGGTAAGCAAAATGAACAATTTACTAATCAGTGAGCCGCCACTGCAAGTATTACCGTCATTGGCGGTTGAATTAGATAACGTTGATAAGGCAATCATGCTACAGCAGATACATTATTGGTGTAGCAAATCTAACAAGGTCAAAGACGGCTATCGATGGGTATACAACAGTGTCTCTAACTGGCATGAACAGTTTCCGTGGATTTCGGAAAAAACTATTCAACGTTATTTAAAAGATTTAGAAAGAAAAGGTTTGCTAATTACTGGAGTGTATAACAAAGCCGTTTTCGATAAGACTAAATGGTACAGGATTAATTACGAAGCGTTGGACAATCTGGGAAAACCAAAGGGACTGGCAGTCCCTACGAGTGGGACTGAGAGTCCCCTTTTGAATGGGACTGAGAGTCCTAACCAATACCATAGACTACCAGAGACTACTACAGAGACTAACAATAATACGTCGGACAATAAGTCCGACCATATCCAATACAAACAAATAATCGACTACCTAAATGAAAAAGCTGGCAAACACTTTAAGAACGTCGAGTCAAACAAGAAACTAATTCGTGCTAGATGGCATGAGGGTTATAGATTGGACGATTTTAAGAAGGCGATTGATAACAAGGTACTAGACGCAAACGATGCTAACTCATTTTTTACGGATAAGTATTTACAACCAAGTACTTTGTTTGGAAACAAGTTCGATCAGTATTTAAACCAACAAATTAAACCAAAGGTAGAGAAAGGGACAAAATCTTATGGCGGGGTTGAATTTTGAGTTACTAAAGCATGTTAAAAACACTAACCAATATTGCCAAGTTCATCCAGATCAAAAGCTACTAATGCTAGCTAACCATATACCTTTTTGTCCTAGATGTGTTGAAGAAAAGCGGAGACATAAAAATAACGAGTTAGTAACTATTGGAGCATTGCGAAGTTATAAACGTGGCTTTTACGAAGTCCTAAAAAAGGATTCGATTATTGATGATGAAGACCTATGGCAAGCAAGTTTTGATAACTACGAGGTCAATAGCGGTACAGAAGCAGAAGCTAATTTAAAAAAAGCACGACAGATTGCAGGCAAATACCTTAACCGTGATTATCAAGCTAATACCATTATTACTGGTAATCCCGGAGTTGGTAAGTCGCACTTAGCAATTTCGATGTTAAAAGGCGTTAATGAGAACATTAAACCTAACGCTTCATGCTTGTTTGTTTCAGTCAATGAACTGTTGCGATTGATTAAAGATTCATTTAATCATCCTGATGGTTATTACACTGAATCTCGTATGGTGGACTTGCTCGGTAAGGTTAGCTTGCTTGTGTTGGACGATTTGGGCAGTGAGGCTTCGTTTAAGCGTGATAACAGAGAAGCAAGTGAATATGTACAGCAAGTATTGTTCGGCGTCTTAAACAAACGCAATCGGACGATTATTACTACTAATCTCAATAGTGACGAATTATCTAAGATTTATAATCCAAAATTGTTAAGTCGAATGTATAAAGGCGTTATGAAAAACGACGGAATTATTAAATTTAAAGAAACTCAAGATAAAAGGATGGCGATATTTTAATGTGTGAAATATGTGAAGGAACTGGAAGAGTTTATGTTGAAAGTTCAATTGGAGTACAAGTTAATCCGTGCCCTAAATGTAATAAGGCTTACCGCAAGAGAAAAGGATACGAGTAATGATTAAATTAACAATTCCAAGCGAACCAATAGCACAAGGGCGTCCAAGATTTGTTAGTCGAGGAAAGTTTGTAAGCACGTATGATCCACCTAAATCAAAAGCGTACAAGGAACTAGTAGCACAATATGCTAGAGAACAGTATCACGGTAAGCTTTTAGAGGGTCAGTTGTATATTGTGTTAAATGTATTTAGATCAGTACAAAAGAGCATATCAAAAGCAGAACGTGCTAGGAGGCTATCAGGAACTCATAGACCGACTGTAAAACCCGATATAGACAATTACTTTAAAGCAGTGACAGATGCCTGTACGGGGATTATATGGAGAGATGACGCCTTAATAACAGATGTTAAGATGGGAAAATTCTATTCAGAAGAACCACGAGTAGAAATTTATGTGGAGGAGCTATGAATTTTAAAAATTTAACTTTTGAAGAACGCATTGTGGCTAATTTTATCAACAAAGCTTTTGAAGAACGCAATCAAAACATGATAAGCACTATTGTTTGGATTAATAACCACACTAACTATTTAGTTAATCAGCGTCCAGACGTACACAGAGCTATGAACAATTTAACAAATAAGCAATTTAATCATGTGATTGCAGAAATATTATTACCATTTTAGGAGGAACGAAAACAATGTACGTAATTGAGAACACAGCCAATGGAAGATATTACCGAAAGTTAGGAGCAGAAACACATCAGTACACCGATATTGGGCAAGCCACTCCTTTTAGCAAGTGGAAAAAGGCAAAACAAAAAGCAGATATTTTACACGCTGCGATTAGTCCAATTGGTGAGCGAATTAATTTTGAGGTCAAACAGCACAAGTTTTACGTGTTAAAGAATCAAAATGATAAAGGATACATGAATCAAACTTCATGGAATGCACCGAAAGACAAGGCGCTTATGTTTGCTACTGAAGAAGACGCTAAGCGTAAAGCAATTGATTTAGCTACCGCTATGGCAAGAGTTGGTGTCGAACTTAGCTTTAAAGTAGAGGAAATATAAACGATGTTTAAGTTAATTGGCAATGTGTCTAAAAAAGTATATTACGAATCAGAAAATGCTTCTGATTTGAATAAATGGCGATTAAATAAATTTCTCAAGGATTCTCAAGCTGATGGCCATATGGTCAGCAAATATGACGCTCCAGAAGCCATGGTGATTGTGAAAGCTAAGACTATCAAGTCAAAAAAAGAATACTTGAATGATTTATTGGATGAAGGAAAGTTCGAAGAATATCGAAGAATAACCATGGGAAATTCCGATCGTGATATTGAAGTATATGGAAGTGGTAAAGATACACCAGAACTTATTAATCGTCGCAAAAAGGTTGAGAAGCTATTCAGACAAGGAGTTACAAATACCGCTGAAATTGCAGGTGAGGTGCAAGCTGCAAGAAGTACGGTGAATCATGACCTTAGGGAATTACGTAAGACTTATCCCGAACTAAGGCAAAGAAGAGCTAGATCGTAGGAGGAACTATAATGATTGTAATTATTAATGAGGATTATCAAGTAAAGGTAGACAACTATGCTAACTACACCTTGTTCAAGGCTGTAAGAGACGAATCTGGAGCGATTAAGATTGGCAAGGATAATTTACCTATGCTCACTACAAAAGGCTATTATTCCAACATGAGCCGTGCTCTTAACGCTTGTATTCATCTCATGCTGGAAGATAAGTATGATGTGATGGAATTGACGCAGTATCTTGATGAGCTGGAATGCTTAGAAGATAAGTTTCGCCCAGTTCTGAAACGGTTTAGGGAGGGCGATTAGATGACTAAAGACGAACCAAAGAAAGTAATTATTCCACAATTCGTAGCTGATTGGATTGAAGAAGCAAAAGTATATTATGGCGATGAAGTAGACCCATTGAGAATTATTTTTTGGATAGGCGACTATATTAGCGATACCGATTCACATTATGAATGGCTGGGAAATATAGACAACCAAGAATTATTATTGAACGCAATCGCTAATGGTTACGAGATTGAGAAACAAAAGAAGTATCGAGTAAAAATAGATAGTAAACTATATTTCCAACGATTTGAAAATATTGAAGCAGTGTTTGTGATTGATGATAGTTTGGGTGTCAAAGAATCGTCACCAGTCTTCACAAGAGAAGTAGGTAATAAAATTTTAGAAACATTGGGTGTTGAAAGTGGACAACTTGAGGAGGTAGAAGATGAATAAGGCCGAAAAGCAATTTAATAAATGGTGGCTTGAACGTTTTGATAGCGAGAAATATAAAATTATTAAACTATTTTTTAAAGGTGAAAAGATTCAAGAATATACAACAGCTAATAAAAAATATAGTGATGAAGAAGATGCTGAAGTAGCCGCTATGGTAGCAACTAACGCAGGACTTATCATTGATTTAATTGATATAGATGGCAAACAATTTAAAGTTTCATAGTTATTTAAAAACTAGTAGAAAAACCTGCAGAGAATCAGCAGAAAAATGTGTAGAAAAACCTGCAGAAAGCCAGCAGAAAAAATTCTAAACCCGTCGATTTCGAGGGATTTAAAAACTAGTAGGTGAATGATCAATGGGAAAATAACTAATTTTGATAAATTTGAAGGGTTACCTCAGTTATTAGCTGAATGGGATCTTAATAAAAAAGATAATGCTTTTACTGAAAGCGTTAAAGTCGGTGATGCATTTTCTTACGGTGAAGAAATATGGGTGGTTGTTCAAATATTGGAAGTTAGAGTTTGTTATGCCCGACCTGAGGTGGCTAATTTTATCATCAATACCAAAGTGATAGCACAAAACGCAAGTATCTATGATTATCAGATGGAAACAAACGACTCAGATTTTGAGCGACAAAGCATAGTAAAAACTGTCAAAAATACTGATGGCATACATGGCTACGAACTAGATAAAAAATTAGGCGACATTATAAATCTTTACCGTAACGATTACACCACCCTAGGAAGAGTTAGCAACATACTATGTTATGAGTTAAGCTTTGGCTCTTTTAAATATAAGTTTGACATTGAAGAAATTCAGCCGTTACCATTTGATGAAATTAGAAAAGCTGTAAAAAAAGAACGGTTAAAAAACGTCGAAATAACATCAGATTCCGGAAATGTTACCAAAATTAATTTTAAAAAATTGGAAGACGAACAATGCTAAAAGAATATCAAAAAATAGCAACCATCAAGGCTGAACAATTCGATGGTTCAGAAGAAATGATGAAAAAGTACCACCTAATCGATGGAAGAGATGCCTTTAGATTTAACAGCCACATTGACCCTGGAAAAGTATATATCGTTACTCTTGAAGGCAACTTTGAAATAAATACAAGTGATTGGATTGCTACAGGTGTCAATGATGAACACTGGGCTATTGCTGATGAAATCTTCAGGAAGACTTATGAAGAGGTGGAATAGATGGTAGTTTATGTACTTTGGTGGCAAAAATACGATTCTGTTGAAATTTGGGGCGTTTATTCAAGCGTTGAAGAAGCTAAGAAACATATACCAGATGATGATGTTGAAAATTATGAGTACGAGGGATTCAGCATTGAAGAATTTGATTTAGATGACTTTGCTAGTTAAGGGGCGAAATCATGGTAAAGACAAAACATATAATTTAGGGAATACAACGTTCACGGGGAGGATTAACTAATGGAAAACGTTTACGTAGTTAGATTAGGAAATTTATATTATCAAGGAAGGGACTTCAATTTAACAGACAATTATCGATATAAAATGACTGATAATTTAAACGACGCAATTTTGAGTGAAGATTTTGATGATGTGAAAAAGATTGCAGAAAAAATTGGTGGCAAAGCTTATAAAATTAATCTAGAAGAGGTGAAATAAATGCTATGTCAAAAGTTAAGAAGAGAGTTAGACCAACAAAAGAACAATGGCACGAGCTTAATCATTTATTAGATGATGTGGTTGAAATCGGTCATACTAACGAAAGAAATTGTAGATGTATAAAATGCACAAAATTAAATAACTATTCAAAATCTATTGGTTTATTAGACAAAGAAGCGACTGATGATGGGCGATGGGACATACGTAAGCTGGAAACGAAACATCGTCACGAAAAAGATGCTATCGATATTATTAAATTAGCTTATCAAGGATGTAACAGAAAAGAAATCGCTAATAAAATTAAACGTAGTAAAGATTATGTTAGCAAGTTAGCAGTGGAATTTGACATTGAAATCCAAAAGAAATAAAAAAGCATCCCTCATAGAGGAACGCTTCGTAGCAATATCCAACAAATATTATCATACTACGGGAGCTGAGGGCGTGTCATTATTACCAGAATTAGATGAAGTTAAGACCATAGTAAAAGTTAAATGTTTTTTTGAAAAAGAATTTCCAACATTGCAGAACATGGCACATACTGCATTTGTCGATATTAAATCGCCAGTGATTAGTGGCATGCCAGTATCCCATAGTGCTGATAATGGGGCGGAAACTAAAGTTACATTACATGTTTATGCTAAGGACATATTAAACAAGGTAATCATATCATGTGGTGGATTGGATTATGACCATCGCCACGTATTAGAACTGCGTTATTTCAAACGATTAACTTGGTCTGAAATTGAAGAATTAACAGGTTACAATCGAGGCTATGAAAATAAAAGATTAAATGAAGCTTTACTACAATTTGCATGGGCATTTGTGGATGTTGAAGATTTAAGAGTGTTCAAAAAGTAACAAAATCAGTACAAATTGGTTACACAAAGCATACAAGATACAGGCTATATTAGTATTATCGAAAGATTAGCAAATAATTGGCGGCCAAGCAAAGTGGTTTTTTAATCTTTCTAGTGAGGCAAATGGTTAACAAGCACCATTCTTTTCGACAAATAAATTATTAGGAGACGTGTAGCTTGTTGTAAGGTTCAATTCCTTACTGTCTTATTTCCGCAGTCCCAAACTCTGTATGACATCAGCCTCGTGTGAAGGAAGTGAAGATGGTGTTTTGAGTGAGTGTCAAAAACGGTAGGCGCTCCACTTAGTGTTAGAAGTGGTATGGCTCACACCCAGACAAAGATTTGGAATCCTACAGAGTGGATCATTTGTTTATTCCACTAGAGATGTGGCGGAACAGGTAAACGCAAATACGAATTGAAATGTAGATTTCTTTTTGTGATTGGAATTCTCAAATTCTATGTAAGGTGCAAATCCTTACCATCTCATAGATGAGGTTACTTACAATCCAAATAGGAACATTAGATTGTTAATCCTTAGGTTTGAATCCTTAAAAAGTGTAAGTGGGGAGTATGACGTAAAAGGGCAACGTACTAAGAGCACGTGCGGAACAGACTTAAGTATATCGGTTCGAATCCGGTTGCTCCCATTTAATTAAGCATAGGTCATACGGACTTAATCTGTGTGGCTTTTTTTATAGACCTCCTAAAAACTATGAAGTAGACTTATCTATGAGATATTGTTTGGAGGTTTTTATTTTATGAAAAATAGGGGACTATCTAAGGCTGTTGAGAATTTAAGTAATTCATTTAAGCCATCTGTGAATTATATTAATATTATGAAAAAATTTGTGGAAACATATACGGCAAGTGGTTTATTTGATGATTCTGATTTGACACCCTTTACTAAAGTAATTCGTAAGCAATCGGAATATTTTAGGAATATACAAAAGGCAATACAAGAAGCACAGGAAGAAGCTATAAAGGATATTCCCTTACAAATTAAAGTGCTTGATAAGATGTATGCACTAGGGTGGTCAGTCGGAAGTGCAAATGAACTGATACTTAAGATAATAAACAAACCGGAAGTATTTTTGGAAATGAGTGACGAAGATTTAGATGATTTACTTTTAGAAAATTTTAGTGAAAAAGATAGTTTAAAGAGTGAAATTTATGGTCTTACAAATGATATACCAAAATATGCTGGAGTTATTCAGGTAATGGGAGATACGTTGAATGAAAATACAAATAATTGGATTATAATGTATCCACAAATATTTGCCTTGATAGATAGAGTTATTAGTTATCAGAGTAATGATTTTTCTTTAGAGAATAATGAATATACAAAGTGGAGACTCATAAATGATTTTTATGATAGTCTTCTTAAAAAAGATAATGCCAACGATTTATTTCAATATATATATTTAAAAACGATTGAGAAAGCAATTCAACTGTGGGAATTCCAAGATTTTTCAGAACAAAATTTAAGGCTTAGTAGAAATGCAGTACAACATGGAAGATACGATCCAAAAAATTATACGTATAAACAATTTGCACAATTAGTATTGATTCTGTCAACACTAACTATGTTTAATAATTAAATAAACATGAGTCACATAACTTAATTGTTGTGTGACTTTTTATATAGATCTTCCAGAAACTATGAAGTAAACTTATCTATATTAGTTAATTTTTGAGGAGAATCGTAGTTTTGAGGAAAGATAAATATTTTATAAAAAAATATATTAATAGCAGGTATGATAGACCAGGATATGAAGATGAATCTCTTGATGAAGCTTTAATCAAAGCTTCATAT
>PPYE01759339.1_pt1 | contig 13038 bp, 13 predicted proteins | sample 1559881 | NCBI WGS metagenome assembly PPYE01 (sample SAMN08240022, study PRJNA423297) | Human gut metagenome, whole genome shotgun sequencing project.
TTCCCCTCTTGAGAGGGGATAAAGGGGTGTGTTATGGTGAGGGGGGCGGTGTGGGCTGAAGTGTTTTTGCTGCTGTTTGATGAGGAGGTGTTTTTTGGCTTCGGGTGGTTGCTTTGGGTTTGAGGAGGCTATGCGCGGGCGTGACACACCCCTGTCCCCTCTCGAGAGGGGAGATTTGAATACTGTTTTTTATTTGATATTTAGGGGCTTATAGTGTTGTGATTTCCCCTCTGGAGAGGGGATAAAGGGGTGTGTTATGGTGAGGGGGGCGGTGTGGGTTGAAGTGTTTTTGCTGCTGTTTGGAGATGTGGTGTTTTTTGGCTTCGGGTGGTTGCTTTGGGTTTGAGGAGGCTATGCGCGGGCGTGACACACCCCCGTCCCCTCTCGAGAGGGGAGATTTGAATACTGCTTTTTTATTTGATATTTAGGGGCTTATAGTGTTGAGATTTCCCCTCTTGAGAGGGGATAAAGGGGTGTGTTATGGTGAGGGGGGCGGTGTAGGCTGAAGTGTTTTTGCTGCTGTTTGGAGAGGAGGTGTTTTTTGGCTTCGGGTGGATGTTTTTGATTTTAGGAGGCTGTGCGCAGACGTGACACACCCCCGTCCCCTCTCGAGAGGGGAGATTTGAATACTGCTTTTTATTTGATATTTAGGGGTTTATAGTGTTGTGATTTCCCCTCTTGAGAGGGGATAAAGGTATGTGTTATGGTGAGGGGGGCGGTGTGGGTTGAAGTGTTTTTGCTGCTGTTTTTTTGAAGTGGAGTTTGTCGCCCTTTAGGTGGTTACTTTTGATTTCAGAGGCTGTGTATGGGCGTCATATGCTCTTTGCTCCTCTTCAGGACAGGGGAGGTTCGTATATTGTTTTTTGGGTAGTAGATTTACTCTCCCGAGAGGGGAAGCTGTTGCCCATCTTCCCTTCTCAAGAGGCTGTTACAGATTGAAATTGGCTCTTCGTTTTGGCTTTTATTTTTCAATGTTGAGCTCTTCTATCAAATGTGTCGCTCCAGCGAATTTGTCGATAATAAACAAGATGTAACGTATATCGGTAATAATGGTACGTTGATATTGTTTTTGATATTGGATGTCCCCTGTGATGCCTTCCCAGTTGCGGTCAAATCCGATACCGACCAATTGTCCTTTGGCGTTCATGACAGGACTGCCGGAGTTGCCACCGGTAGTGTGGGTATTGGCGATAAGGTTTACGGGCATTTTCCCGTCGGGTCGGGCGTATGTACCGAAGTCTTTGTTGTGGTAGAGTTCTTTTAGTTTAGGAGCTACAATGAATTCCCAGTTGGTGGAGTCTTCTTTTTGCATTACACCGTCGAGTGTGGTATAGTAGAGGTAATCGATACCGTCAGAGGGACTGAAAGGTGCTATCTGCCCATAAGTGAGCCGGATTGTGAAGTTTGCGTCGGGATAGGTGGGTTTACCTTCGTTTATTTTCATAATACCGTCGATGTAAGTGCGGTGAGCGGTTTCTAACCGATTGTCGAATTCTTGCAATCGGGTTGCGATGTTTTTACGCTCATTGGCTACGGATTGGGCAAAAAGTATCATTCCGTCGTTTTCGAGGGTTTTGAGTGTAGGATGTTTTATGAAACGTTCTGCTTTCTGTGGGTTGCCATAAATGGATTTTGCGAAAAGGTCGTCGACATAACGGTCTGTATTTCCTTTGTATTTTTTCTCAATGGTACGGAAGAAGTCGGGGCGTTCGTCAGGGGCTATGTTGTCGGCATAGAGTTTTAACATAGCTTTGGCGATTTTTTTGTCTACTTCGGGGGCATAGTCTTTGTTCCTGAATTTTCGGATACTTTTTTCTATTTCGGCAGCAGGTACGGTTTTGATTCCGTTTTTCCGTAGAGAGTCGATGAGAGCCTGGTGTGTGGCTACTTTACTGAATTCTATTCCGGTAGACAGGGCTTCGGTGAGGTAGAACTGACGCTTTTTCAGGCCGGCTCGTTTTTCAATGACACTGTCTATGGTCTGTATTGCTTGTAAGTATTGGGGAAGCTGGTTTGCTTTTGCCCACGTGACGAGATTCTCTTTTTCCTGGTCCTTCTGTTCTATGAGCTGTTGCCGGTCTATCATTTTGTTCATGCCTTTGGAGCTTTTGTAACTGTTGGTCGATGAGGCATACTTCCCGGCATATTGAATTCTGACTTTGGGGTCGGCGAGCATTTCTTCAAGCATGAGTTTTTGCCGCAGGTCGCGTACTTGGACACGTATGCTGTTTTCTATATCACGGCGTTCTCTGACTTCGGAAGGAGTGTAGAAATGATTGGTGCGTCCGGGGAAACCCATGAGCATGACGTAGTCGTTTTGTTCTATTCCTCCGGTAGAAAGGCTGAAGTATTTTTTAGGACGCAATGGTACGTTATTTTCGGAATAGGGTGCCGGATTGCCCAAAGAGTCGGCATAGATGCGGAATATGGAGAAGTCGCCGGTATGGCGAGGCCACATCCAGTTGTCGGTGTCGGCTCCGAATTTCCCGATAGAGGAGGGTGGTGCTCCTACCATACGTATATCGGAGTATATTTTCTGGGTAAACATGTAGTATTTGTTACCTCCATAGAAGGGTTTTATTTCTACTTTCGTGCCGGGATTGTTGTCGAGAAAGTCTTTGCCTGCTCGTTTTTCGGCCAGTTTGTTAAGATATTTTGCGGATAGAAATTTGAGGATGTAGTCGGATGTGTCTTTTTGAAGTTCGTGTTTTACATATCCGGTGACGTCTTCTATTTTGTCGATAAAGGTCACGGTGAGTCCGGGGTTCGGAAGTTCTTCTTTTTTATTTTTTGCCCAAAATCCATTGGTGAGCAGGTCATTGTCGACCGAACTGTGTTGTTGTATATAGTTGTATCCGCAATGATGGTTGGTAAGTACAAGACCTTCGGGGGATATGACTTCTCCGGTACATCCTCCACCGAAAATGACTACGGCGTCTTTAAGGGATACGGAGTCTGGGTGGTATATGTCTTCGGCAGAGAGTTCGAGGCCGAGCCCTTTCATTTGTGATATGTTTTGTTGGTTGATTAACGGTAATACCCACATGCCTTCATCGGCTGATGTAGTAAAAAAAGTGGATAAGGCTATCAGCCCGGATAAAATGTGTTTATTTTTCATATAATGGTTTTGGTTTGTTAGTACCGATTTAAATTTCCTGATAGAATTTTTGCCGGTTTTTTTTGATTTCCTTTTTGTTTTTCCTGATTTTGTGAGGAAGGTAGGGGGCTACCGATAGACAAAATCCTGAAAATATATTTGAAAAGGACTTTTCTTAAACCCTGAAAATGTAAACAGGCTATTGTTTATGGGACGAAGATAGGAATAAAATTTTATAAGAGGCTGTCTGGTACGAATGATTTTTTTACTGTGTAGGCTGCTGTATGTGATACTCTTCCAGAGCTTGTTAGGTTTCTCTGTGATGGAGGATTTTCTTCCTTGGAGAGGTGAAGGGTGTGTGACGGTGAGGGGTGCGGGTTAGGTTGAGGAGTTTTTTTGATGTGGGGTTTGTCGGCTTCGTGTGACCGCTTTTGATTTTGGAAGCTGTGCGCGAGCGTCACACACCTCCGGCCCCTCTCGAGAGGGGAGCTCTGAATACTGCTTTTCTTATTGAAAATAAAAGGTTTGGGTATGATGTTTCCCCTCTCGAGAGGAGAGTTTTGAGATGCTATTTTATGTTTGATAATAGGACGTTTGTGGTGTACACTTCCCCTCTAAAGAGGGGATCAAGGGGTATGTAACGATGAAGAGGGTGGCTTGGGATGAGGGAGCAGTTTTTTGGGGTGTATTTGACTCTAGAGAAAATTTCAAGCGGATTTATTATTTTTATTTACTTTATATTTTTTATCTATTTTGAGTGCAAAAGCAAACTTTTTTCCTACTTTTGCAAAGAAAGACAAAGGGGTGCCCGATAGGCTGAGATTATACCCTATGAACCTGTACGGATAATGCCGGCGTAGGAATTTGTTCATAGTAGACATATTTTATTTATGTGCTGATATTAAAATCAGATATCCTCCATCCCTTTGGGTCACACAATAATAATATATAAAGTTGCTCAAGGAATGACGGAATATGTAAAATGTCTGACCATTGCAGGGTCGGACAGCGGAGGAGGGGCCGGTATACAGGCAGACCTGAAGACCATGTCGGCACTAGGTGTGTATGGCATGTCGGTCATTACGGCCATTACAGCGCAGAATACATGCGGGGTGTCGGCCATACAGCCTATCGAGGCATCTGTCGTAAGAGCGCAGATAGAAGCTGTATTGTCAGATATCGGAACCGACGCTGTAAAGATAGGTATGTTGCACTCTCCCCGTATTGTGGAGACGGTCATTGACATGTTGGACCAATACACCCCTCGTTATACGGTACTCGACCCGGTAATGATATCGACCAGCGGGCATAAGCTTATCGAAGATGAAACGATAGAGCTTATCCGCTCGGAAATGTTCGGTCGGGTAACTGTAATAACCCCGAATATCGATGAAGCAATATTGTTGAGTAAAATTGATATTATCGACCTAAAGGACATGTACAAGGCGGCTGAAATATTTTTGAAAAACGGCTGTCGGAATGTACTGATGAAAGGTGGGCATCTAAAAGGCCATAAAATGACCGATATTTTGTTTAGTCAGGAAAATGAACCTCTCATACTATCTGCTGATCAAATAGTAACAGACAACACTCATGGTACCGGCTGCACTTTATCTTCTGCCATAGCCTCTTATTTGGCATTGGGACATGAGCTTTATCAGGCAGTAACACTGGCCAAGGATTATATTACGTCGGCATTGCAAGCCGGGGCCGGTATTTGTACAGGAAAAGGCCATGGACCATTGAATCACTTTTTCAATCCGAAACCTCTAACAGGAAAACCTTTAATAACAGATATAACCATTACCTGAACTTTGAAATATTCAAAAATTTGAGATTGTATGAAAGTATTTTTAAACCACCAAGAAATCTGTGTTGGGAGTAGAGTGACATTGAGAGATTTGTTGGCCGGAAGAAGCATGACAGGAGACGGAACCTCCGTAGCAGTGAACAACCGGATCGTTGACAAGGAAGAATGGAGAGAGACTTTCCTTGCCAATGGGGACAAAGTAACAGTAATCAAATCTGTAGGAATCAAATAACATTACTCTTGTCTGGGACTGATTATTTGGAAAGCGGTGTTTGAGAAATAATATAGTAATATATTTATAGCAACTCTTCTACTGATAAATATATGTTTTTCAGACACCGCAAACACAAAAGAATAAAAGGAATATGAAGTTGATTGGGATTACACAGGAACATGTGTTCAAAAGGGAGGAAGAGTACATAACTTTGCTTCTGGAGGAGGGAATGGATGCGTTGCATATACGCAAGCCGAATGTATTGTCCGACAGTATACGTTCTTTGCTCGAGAGAATTCCTTCGTATCTGCATTCTAAAATCATATTACATGACCACTTTGACTTGCTGGGAGACTTTCATCTGAAAGGCATACATCTCAACCGACGCCATCCGTATCCCCCTCAGGGGTATACCGGATATGTAGGGCGTTCGTGCCACGACTTGCAGGAACTTACTACAGCCGAAAGACTCGATTATCGGTTTCTCAGTCCTATCTTCGATAGCATTTCCAAGCAGGGGTATACAGCACGGTTTACAGACCGGGAACTTTCTGAAGCTGCCCACCGGGGTATTATCAACAGTTCTGTTATCGCTTTAGGGGGCATTACGCCTGAGCATCTTCCGCTTCTGAGCCGGTATGGTTTCGGGGGGGCTGCTCTTTTGGGGTATCTCTGGCAGGCTCATGATAAGGAGGAGTTGCGTAATAATCTCCAGACATTGATACGGTATAATTCTCATTAATATATAATATACAGACATTTATGCTTCAATTCATAACACATACCAACGACCGTTACAGTCATATAGAATCGGCATTGCAGGCTCTTGACGGGGGATGCAAGTGGATACAGTTGCGTATGAAAGATGCTACGACGCAACAGATAAAGGTTGCGGCAGAATACTTGTGTCCTGTATGCAAACGGTACGGGGCTACATTGGTCCTCGATGACCGGGCTGACTTGGTAATCGAGACCGGAGCCGACGGAGTGCATCTTGGCAAGAATGATATGTCACCGGATATGGCCAGGCAGCTGCTGGGCTCCGGCTATATTATCGGAGGTACGGCCAATACGTTCCAGGACATCCGTCGTCTGGTAGCTATGGGGGTAGATTACATCGGGCTTGGCCCGTACCGCTATACGGAGACGAAAAAGAATCTGAGCCCCATACTCGGCATACAGGGCTACCGGGATATTGTGATACAGTGTAGAAAGGAAAATATAACTACACCGATAGTGGCTATTGGAGGGATTACTGCTGATGATATTCCGCTTCTTTATGATGCGGGGGTGCAGGGCATTGCTCTCTCAGGGACTATACTTAATGCTCCCGACCCTGCGGAGGAGACCCGGAACATTATACAGATTATAGACCGACAAAACAAATAATATGATTATATGAAGACAATTACGCTTAACCATCAGGAGATACAGATACAGGAGGATTGTACGCTGGCCCGGCTGCTTGAAGATAAGGGGTTGACCGGGGGTGGTATTGCTGCTGCTGTCAATAATCGTGTCATACCTCGTAAAGACTGGGATGTTACTTTGCTCAATGATAATGATAAAGTTACTGTCATACGTGCTACTTGCGGCGGGTAATGTGCTCATCTTTGTTTTTACAGGAATTATTTTTACCGGATAATGTTATACCTTTTCAGATTCTTTTCGGGGAATGGGAGAGATGAGGTAAATGCCGGTATGGAGTAGTGATAAAAAATATATTGGATATAACAACATAAAAAGATAAATATATATGGATCAACTTATTATCGGGGGTAGGGAGTTTACTTCCCGTCTGTTCGTGGGAACAGGAAAATTCAGCTCGAACGAGCTTATGAGGAAAGCTATTGTTGCATCCGGTACACAGATGGTGACTGTTGCCATGAAACGTATCGATATGAATAATGCTGAGGATGATATGCTTGTGCATATCAATCAGAAGGATGTACAATTGTTGCCTAATACGTCGGGAGTACGTGATGCCGAAGAGGCTATTTTGGCGGCTCAGCTTTCACGGGAGGCTTTCGGGACGAATTTTCTCAAACTGGAAATACACCCTGATCCTAAATATCTGTTGCCTGACCCGGTGGAAACGTTGAAGGCAACGGAGGCTCTTGTCAAGATGGGATTTGTCGTACTTCCCTATGTACAAGCCGACCCTGTACTTTGCAAGCGGCTTGAAGAGGCCGGTGCGGCAACTGTTATGCCGCTGGCTGCTCCTATCGGTACAAACAAGGGCTTGTGTACGAAAGACCTCCTTGAAATCATCATTGAACAGAGTAATGTCCCTGTGGTGGTGGATGCGGGGCTGGGTGCTCCTTCACATGCAGCAGCGGCAATGGAATTGGGTGCCGATGCTGTGCTTGTAAATACGGCTATTGCTATATCTCCAGACCCGGAAGCGATGGCTTTTGCTTTTAAGGAGGCGACGATTGCCGGGCGCAGGGCTTATCAGGCCGGTCTCGGTGCACAGGCACGGCATGCGGCAGCGAGTAGCCCGCTTACTTCATTTCTCGATTGATTACCTCCAATGAAAAGGATAATATGAAAACAGAAAAAACAATACGTGATGCGTATCCCGCATCTGAAAAAGTCTATGTCGACGGCAAGTTGCATGATATAAAAGTGGGCATGCGCAAGATAAAGTTGACGGATACTGTCAAAATTGTAGACGGTAAACGCGTGGTTACGCATAATGATGATGTGTATGTATATGATACGAGCGGCCCTTATACAGACCCGGATATCGAGATCAATCTTGAAAAGGGCCTTCCGCGCTTGCGCGAAAAGTGGATTACGGCTCGTGGGGATGTGGAGCAGTTGCCACAGATTACTTCCCAGTACGGACGTATGCGACTTGCCGACCATTCTCTTGATTCTTTGCGTTTTGAGCATATGAAACCACCTTACCGGGCTAAGGCCGGCAAAGAGATAACACAGATGTACTATGCCCGGCAAGGTATCATCACGCCTGAAATGGAATATGTGGCTATACGTGAGAATCTCCAGAATGAGAAGTTGGGTATAGAGACTCATATAACGCCTGAATTTGTACGCGACGAGATTGCCGCCGGCAGGGCTATCATTCCTGCCAATATCAATCATCCGGAAGCTGAACCGATGATTATCGGGCGTAATTTTCTGGTGAAGCTGAATACGAATATCGGCAATTCGGCTCTTTCTTCAAGTATAGAGGAGGAGGTGGATAAGGCTGTGTGGAGTTGCCGTTGGGGTGGAGACACGCTTATGGACCTCTCGACCGGAGCCAATATACATGAGACTCGGGAGTGGATTATCAGGAATTGTCCTGTACCTGTGGGTACGGTTCCTATTTATCAAGCTTTGGAGAAAGTGAACGGGAAAGTGGAAAATCTTACTTGGGAGTTGTACCGGGATACGCTTATAGAACAGTGTGAGCAAGGGGTGGATTATTTCACCATACATGCGGGGGTGCTGAAGGAGCATGCCGAGCTGGTCAAAGAGCGGCTTACCGGTATTGTATCGCGCGGAGGGTCTATTATGACCAAGTGGTGTGTCATGCATGATTGTGAGAGTTTTCTTTATACACATTTCGATGATATTTGTGAGATACTCAAACAATATGACGTAGCTATCTCGTTGGGAGATGGCATGCGGCCGGGTTCGATACATGATGCCAATGACCGTTCGCAATTCCTCGAACTCGATGTGTTGGGACAGCTTACCCAAAAAGCTTGGGCACACAATGTCCAGGTCATTATAGAGGGGCCCGGCCATATTCCCATGCATAAAATCAAGGAAAATATGGACCGTCAGTTGAGCTCCTGCCACGAGGCTCCTTTCTATACGTTGGGACCGTTGACGACCGATATAGCTCCGGGGTATGACCATATCACTTCGGCTATCGGTGCGGCGCAGATTGCTTGGTATGGTACGGCAATGATTTGTTATGTCACGCCTAAGGAGCATCTCGGACTACCCAATCGTGAGGATGTGCGTAATGGGGTCATCGCCTATAAAATCGCAGCGCATGCAGCCGACTTGGCAAAGGGGCATCCCGGTGCACAAGTGCGTGATGATGCATTGAGCAAGGCTCGTTTTGAATTCCGGTGGAAAGACCAATTCAACCTCTCTCTCGACCCTGAACGTGCCCTCGAATATTATAAAGAAGGCTCGAAACATGATGGCGATTATTGTACCATGTGTGGCCCGAACTTCTGTGCTATGCGCCTCTCGCAAGATATCGACACATGCGATATGGTCGGGAAGTCTGCTCAGAAGGGGAAATGATGTCATCTTTTCTTTTGTCGAGAAAAGATGATGAAGAAGTAAAATTATCAAAAATAATAAAAAGATGTTTTCAGAAGAACTTGAAAAAATATCGTGGGAAAAAACCACGAACGACATCTATTCTAAAACGGCAGCCGACGTGGAAGCGGCTCTGCACAAGGAGTATCTTGATGTGGAAGACTTCAAGGCGCTTATCTCGCCTGCTGCACAGCCTTACCTTGAAGTCATGGCGAGGCTTAGCCAACAGTACACTTTGCAACGTTTCGGCAAGACTATATCGATGTTTGTGCCTCTTTATATTACCAATTCGTGTACGAACTTTTGCATCTATTGCGGATTCAACCATAATAATCCCATGTCGAGGATTATCTTGACTGAAGAGGAGATTGTGAACGAATATAAGGCTATAAAAAAGCTTGCTCCTTTCGAGAACCTGCTTCTTGTGACTGGGGAAAATCCTGCAAAAGCCGGGGTCCCCTATATTGAACGGGCTTTGCAATTGGCCAAGCCTTACTTTTCTAACTTGCAGATAGAGGTAATGCCTCTGAAAGCAGAGGAGTATGAACGGCTTACTCATTCCGGGCTTAATGGGGTGATTTGCTTCCAAGAGACGTATAACAAAGCAAATTATAACATCTATCATCCTAAAGGGATGAAGTCTAAATTTGACTGGAGGGTCAATGCTTTCGACCGTATGGGACAAGCCGGGGTACATAAAATAGGAATGGGGGTACTTATCGGCTTGGAAGACTGGCGTACCGATATCACGATGATGGCTTATCATTTGCGTTATTTGCAGAAGCATTATTGGAAAACGAAGTATAGTGTCAACTTTCCGCGTATGCGTCCGAGTGAGGGTCACTTCCAGCCGAATGTCGTTATGAGCGACAGGGAACTTGCTCAGGTGACTTTTGCCATGCGTATCTTCGACCATGATGTGGATATTTCTTACTCTACCCGGGAAAGTGCCCAGTTCCGTAATAATATGGCTACGCTGGGTGTGACGACGATGAGCGCTGAGAGCAAGACCGAACCCGGAGGATATTTTACTTATCCTCAGTCTCTCGAACAGTTTCATGTCAGTGACGAGCGCACTGCCGTGCAGGTAGAAAGAGACCTTAAGGCTCTGGGGCGTGAACCGGTGTGGAAGGATTGGGACGAGTCGTTCGACCGTAAAACTCAGCAAGCTGTATGAATCTCTCTGAACGATATAGCCGGCAAATCATGCTTGAACCTATCGGTGAAGCCGGGCAAAAAAAACTTTCTCAGGCCTCGGTACTCCTTGTAGGGGTAGGAGGACTGGGGTCACCTATCGCTCTTTATCTTACTGGGGCCGGTGTCGGACGGCTGGGGCTCATCGACGGGGATGTCGTTTCGGAGAGTAATCTGCAACGTCAGGTTCTCTATACGGAAGAGGAGATAGGCAGGCCGAAGGCAGAGTGTGCCCGGAGACGGTTGCAGGCTCTTTCTTCTACGATAGAGATAGATGTATATCCTTATTTTCTGACACGGGATAATGCTCTGAGTATCATACAGAATTATGATATTGTCGTAGACGGGTGTGATAATTTTGCGACGCGTTATCTTATTGACGATTGTTGCCGTGAGACCGGAAAGCCTTATGTGTATGGTACTATCGGGGAATTTCGGGGGCAAGCCTCTGTGTTCAACTACCGGGGAGGTATCGGCTATCGAGACCTTTATCCTGATGAGATGGAGCTTACTGCCAGTCCTTCTAAGCCTGGAGGTGTGTTGGGGGTAGTACCCGGTATTATCGGAAGTATAGAAGCAGCGGAAACCATTAAGATAATAACGGATAGCGGAGAGCCTTTGCGTAACCGGCTTTTTACCATTGATGTACTTACTTTGAAAACCGAGATACTTGAGTTTTGAGTGTCGTCGCTTTTTTTTATAGAAAGATTCCGACACAGCTTCTTTTCTATATTTCGGAAAGAGGGGCTGTGTCGGGTTGTATATGGCACTAAGAGCAGGTTTGCATTTTCCGATAGACGGAATTCAGATGGGGCTTCTTTTCGTTTTCATTGGGCAAATAGTCCATTATTACTCTTAAAAGAAGTTCCCAAGACAGACTCGAGCAAAATTAGGGTTCTAAATGTTACAAATAGCAGGGGTAGTGAACAAAAAGGGTGTCTTTCTGATTATTTAATATATAAATTCGATACGTATGAAAAAGAGTAAATTTTTGACAGAGTTCAAGCAGTTTGCCATGCGTGGCAATGTTGTAGACATGGCGGTAGGTATCATTATCGGTGCTGCTTTCGGCAAGATTGTATCTTCGGCAGTCTCAGATTTGATTATGCCGATAGTTGGTTTGTTACTGGGAGGTATCAATTTTACGGATTTGAAATTGACTTTACATGAAGCGGTAACTAATGCGGCGGGAGAGGTGGTAACCCCGGCGGTGACACTGAATTATGGTAACTTTATCCAGGTAAGTGTCGATTTCATTATTATTGCATTCGCTATATTTTTGATTATAAAATTGATAGCAAAGCTTTCAAGACAAAAGAAGGAAGAGGTTGCGGCTGCGCCTCCTGCCCCTTCGCCCGAGGTACAGTTACTTACTCAAATAAGGGACATTATGGAAAAGCAGAGCTCAGAGAGAAAATGATTTGTTTTTGCTTCGGGATGTTTAGTATTTTTTGAATGTCGAAATCGAAAGTTTTTCGTAGCGTTCGTTTTTTAGAGAGAGCAGTTTTTGAACCTCGAGGCAGGTGTGAAGGCTGTTCTCTTTCTTATTGGTATATTCGGGCTGTTAAATTTAGTTTTTTATGTTGTTCGTGCCAAGATTACATAGAACAATAATAGTCGTACGGGTGTTGTAGGGGTAATTGGATACTTCAAATATTTTTGGTATGAAAACGTCTTTTTTATTTTTGGCAGAGGGTTTTGATGAGATAGAGGCTGTTGCTGTATGGGATATATTACGCAGAGCTGGTGTTGAGGTGAAGTCTGTTTCTATGACAGGAGAGAAGACTGTAGTCGGTGCCCACAATGTGGCGGTGGTGTCCGATGTACTCTATGAAAGCGTAAAATCTGATGATGTTGAAGGATTCTATATTTTGCCCGGCGGTATAGAGGGAACTAAAAATCTTTTTATGAATGATGACTTCAAAATGAACTTATTGAATCATTATAATCAGGGCCGTTATGTGGGTGCAATAGGGGAGGCCCCATCTATTCTGGGAGAACTGGATATGTTGAATGGCAAGAATGCTACGGCTCAGCCGGCTTATATGAATTTTTTGCAGGGAGCGACTTATACGGGGCTGCCTGTTGAGATTCAAGATAATGTGATTACCGGTAGAGGTGCGGGAGATTCTTTTAAATTTGCTATCGGTATAGTTTCGATGCTCAAAGGAAAAGATGCTGCCGATAAAGTATCGAAAGAGTTGCTGCTGATTATGGGATAAGATTGGATTTTTCGGGTTTTGGCGGGGTAGTCCGGTTCGGAAGTAATATATAAATGCTCTTCCGAACCGGATTTTTTTTATGATGTAACCAGCATAAACAGAGTGATATAAGGAAAAAGTTAAAAAAAAGTGGCAAAAAAGTTTGGGATTGAAGAATAAAAAGGATTATCTTTGCACCGCTTTTCGAGCGAGGGAAGATATAAGGAGATAT
>PPYE01628769.1_pt1 | contig 13032 bp, 8 predicted proteins | sample 1559881 | NCBI WGS metagenome assembly PPYE01 (sample SAMN08240022, study PRJNA423297) | Human gut metagenome, whole genome shotgun sequencing project.
GTTTCAGATATTCATCAGATACTTGTTTCCATTCGCCGGTCTCCAGGTTATAAGTATTCCGGTCGAGCATTTCTCCCGTTACGCGACCGTTATATTTGCTGTACAGGTTTAAGATTCGCATAGCTTCATCCGCTTGATCTTCGCCAAACTGCTGTGCGCAGAAACGACGGGGATGATCCAGCAAGTTAGAGACGTTGAATTGCTTGGGATTCCATGCCATATCCATGAAGAACGTGATCGGATATTCCATTGGTTTCAAATCGCCTACATTCAGTATCCACAGCTTTTCTACTCCGTAATCGTATGTGAGTTGGAGTTGCTCCCACATATTTTGTATAGGGGTTACGTTCAGCCATTTGGAGTTTCTCGGAGCACCTACGTAGTCTACATGGTAATACATGCCCCAACCGCCCGGATGCTTACGTTCCTTGGCATTTGGCAGGCGGCATACATTTCCCCAGTTGTCATCACACAATAGCATGATTACGTCATCGGGTACACGCATACCTTTATCATAGTAATCCAGTACTTCTTTGTATAGTGCCCAGACTTGCGGGGTTTCTTTGGCAGGACGTTTGGTGACTTCTTCAATAATCTTGCGTTGATTTTTGACTACATTTTCCAGCAGTTTCACGTTGGTGTTTTCGCTCATGGCTGCGTCACCGTCTCCGCGCATACCGATGGTTACGATATCTTCTGTGCCCTGCATCCGTTCGATGCCTTCACGGAAAAACTGATCGATCACTTTTTGATTGGTCGCATAATCCCATGCTCCATATTCTTTGCGCTTGCGTGACCATTCTTGATGGTTGCGTGCCATCGGTTCGTGGTGGGACGTGCCGATGATGATTCCCATTTCATCAGCAGTCTTACTATTCTCCGGGTCGTCAGCATAGAAAGCCCAGCTCCACATGGCGGGCCAAAGGAAATTACCTTTCAGGCGTAGTATCAGTTCGTAAACTTGTGTATAAAAACGGTGGTCACCGTAGTTTGTGCCGTAGGTTTGTTTTACCCAACCGGTCAGACAGGGCGCTTCATCATTCAGGAAGATACCGCGGTAGGTCACCGCAGGTTCTCCGTCTGTATACTGTCCCGGCTTTATATATACATTCTGTTGTTTTCGGATAGGGACGTCTGCCCACCAATACCAGGGAGATACCCCTATTTGTTCGGAAAGTTCATAGATACCATAGATCGTACCGCGTCTGTCGCTGCCGATGATAACCACTGCTTCATCTACTCCTTCACAGGGATTGGTGACAACTTGCAGGATATATTTCTCATTTTTCCCTTCCAGCTCCTTTTTATCTATTTTGTTTGCAGCTATCAGTTTTTTTACAAAAGGAGTACTATAGGTACCTACAATGACACAGTGTTTCGAACTTACGTTTGTTAAAAAATCAGGCTTCGTTCCGCATACTTGCAGTATATCTTGTTGAAGATTGCCGACAGCTATCATTACCCCTTTGTCTTCGGAAGAATCTACATATATCGGACAAGGAACTCCGTTGGCAATCAACGGAAAATGATTACCGGCCGGTGTGAATATTACAAATTGTTCAGCGGCAAATGCCGCTATACTCACAACAGAGAGGTATTCTACTTTGCAGATAATTGGTAATTGAAAAGTATATAACAGCAGGCTCAAAATGATGCAAATATCCTTCTTCATAAATACTATATTTAATGAAATTATCTTCTTTGTGTCTTAAATTCCAAAAATGGTTTATTTTTTGTCTGTACTGTGACACGATGCAAAGATAGTTGGTATTGATAAGAACGGGCTTTGGGTATGTTTCAATTATTTATACTGTTGATACCAATTTACTTTTTCTTGAAGTTTTTTCTTCGGAGATAAAATGAAGAAGTGTGAACAAACTGCTTTGTTCAATAAATGTTTTTGATTTTGTTTCAAAATCTTTTTGTATTGTATCTATGAGGCTGTCGGATGAATAATGATGGTTAATGTGTCATATTCCGTATTAATAAGATTGGTATGTGATGCGTATAATATAAGTTGGTTAAACAAGAGTAAGTAGAGATTTTAATGATCTTGAGAATATCGGTAAGCGTCAATTGCATTCTTAACCGAACCGTGTAACAGTAACAATTTTTGTGCATGGTCATGATTTAATCCTAGTTCCTCCATAATCATCCTGGTGCCTCTTTCTACCAGTTTATGATTACTAAGCTGCATGTTTACCATTTTATTTCCTTTCACCCGTCCTAGTTGAATCATGACGGAGGTGCTAATCATATTCAGAATCATTTTCTGTCCGGTGCCCGATTTCATCCGGGAACTGCCTGTCACATATTCCGGCCCTACAATCATTTCGATGGCGACATCCGCTTCTGCTGCCATTGGAGAATCGGGATTACTGGTGATACAACCTGTCAGGACACCGTGTTTACGGGCTTCCCGCAAAGCACCGATTACGTACGGGGTAGTGCCGGAAGCGGCAATGCCGATAACGGTGTCTTTTTCGTTGATCTGGTGTTCGACGAGTTCTTCCCAGCCGCGATTTTCATCATCTTCGGCTCCTTCTACCGGATTGCGCAGGGCTGTATCGCCTCCTGCAATCAGTCCGATAATCCAGTTGGGAGACATACCGAAAGTAGGAGGAATTTCGGAAGCATCCAATACTCCCAGGCGACCGCTTGTGCCGGCCCCCATATAAAAGATGCGTCCGCCTTGCCTCATGCGGGGTACAATCTGATTGACAAGTTCTTCAATTTGTGGAATAGCCTTTTGTACGGCTAATGCTACTTTCTGATCTTCCTGGTTGATATCTTCTAATATCTCTCGCACAGATTTCTTTTCCAGATGATCGTAAAGTGACGGTTGTTCGGTTATCTGCATTTTTATAATTACTGGTTATAAATTACAATAGGTAAAAGAATTATTGTTGATGGTATTGAATCAGCCCTTCCATCGGACTTTGAAGAATCTTACCGATCTGAATACCTGTTGTTTGCGCAGCCTCCTGCAAAATCTCCTTGTAACAGTGAGCTACGGAACCAATAAAATGTACTGGATATTGCTTATAATCATATTGCATCACGTTTCTGCGGAGAAAAGCGATAAAGCTGTTGAGTACTAATGAACGGATAGCCGGTTCTTCCAAGTGCTGTGCAAGGAAAGGGGAGAGACTAGCCAGAAAACGGTTCGGAAAGGGTTGGCGGTAAACGCGGTCGATGATTTCGGGGGCCGTCAGGTCGAACTGTTTTAAGAAAGCTTCTTTGATGGCGGGTGGAAGCTGGTTTTTCAGTACATCGCCTACCAGTAGTTTTCCTAAGACTGCGCCGCTTCCTTCATCTCCCAGGATGAATCCAAGAGGGGAGATGTTGTTGACAATCTCTTCACCGTTGTAGAAACAGGAATTGGAACCTGTGCCGAGGATGCAGGCAATCCCTGCTTCATGTCCGCATAGTCCGCGGGCAGCGGCAAGCATATCCGAGTAGGCTTTGATGTTCCCGATGACGGGCAGGCTGTCGGCAATAGCCCGCCGGAGGACGGGAGCCTTTTCGGGAGTGCATCCTGCACCATAAAAAAAGACGGAGTTGATTGTTCCTTCCGGTAGTTGTGGCAGGAGGGAATGTGTCAGCTCTTGTTGAATTTCTTCTTCTGATTGGAAGAAGGGATTAATTCCCTTCGTTCCCATTCGTTTGATTGGGGTGCCGTTGAAAACGATGCACCAGTCGGTTTTGGTAGAACCACTATCTGCAATGAGTATCATATCTTTGAGCTTTTTATTGTTTCTTTCCGAAAGAATCTTCCAGTCGGTTGCGAATCATTAATGAGGCGACGATACCGGGCAGGGTACAAATACAAACCCAGATAAAGAAGTTTGTGTATCCGAGATGTTCCTGTATCCATCCGGCAGGCATACCGGGAATCATCATGCCCAGTGCCATAAATCCGGTTCCGATAGCATAGTGCGCCGTTTTATGTTCACCTTCTGCTATATAAATCAGATATAGCATATAAGCGGTAAAGCCGAAACCATACCCCAACTGTTCGATCGCTACACAAATGGCTATAAATATAGGATTGTCCGGGGTGGCGGCAGCCATCCATACATATAATAGATCGGGAATGTTGATGGCTAATGCCATGGGTAATATCCATTTCTTGAATCCGTCACGGGAAACGAGGAAACCACTAATGATTCCACCGAGCAATAAAGCTATGACACCTATCGTACCGTAGATCATTCCGACAGTTGCTGTGGATAAACCCAGTCCACCTTTATCGGTCGTGTCGAGCAGGAAAGGAGAAGCTATTTTGGCTAACTGTGATTCTCCCAACCGATAGGTGAGGAGGAAAAAGAACATGAGACCGAGGTTCTTTTTCTGAAAGAATGTGACAAAGGTCAGGAGAAAATCCCCCAACAACTTACCCGGTGTGAGTCCGGGACGTTTAATGTCCGAATCAGGATGGGGGAGGATAAGTCGATGATAGATAGTAAGAGTCAGAAATAATCCGGCAAGGAGGTAGAATGTAATACTCCATGCCAGGGGAATATTGTTCTGTGATGTTTCCAGCCATCCTGCCAGCATGACTAGAATTCCCTGCCCGAAAATATTGGCAAGCCGATAAAACGTATTTCGAATACCGACAAAGAAAGATTGTTCTTTATTATTGAGCCCGAGCATATAGAAACCGTCTGCAGCGATGTCATGCGTAGCGGAACTGAACGCCAACAGCCAGAAAAAAGCAAGAGTCAACTGTACATAATGAGCAGTCGGAATAAAGAAGGCTATTCCTGCAAATCCGGCAGCGATGAAACCTTGCATGGCAATAATCCAGGCACGCTTCGTTTTCACCAGGTCGACGAATGGACTCCATAGCGGTTTGATAGTCCAGGGAAGATAGAGCCAGGAAGTGTATAAGGCTATTTCCGTATTGGATAATCCTAAACGCTTGTACATGATAACAGCAATCGTCATTACCGCTACGTATGGCAGCCCTTCTGCGAAGTAGAGGGTGGGTATCCAACTCCAGGGATTTCTTTTTGTAGTGGGTGTTGTCATGGTATTATTCTTTTTTATTGATATTGTTTCTCGAGCGTACTGCCGGGGTAATAGTGAGACAGTATTTCTTCATATTTGTAACCTTGCTCTCCCATTACGGCAGCACCAATCTGGCAAAGTCCTACTCCATGCCCCCATCCGGCTCCGGTAAGGATGAATCGTGAAGGGATTTTATCCTCTTTATGTCCTTTTTCCTCATATTCCTTGTCTACTACGAAGGCGGAACTATACAGATGAGAAGTAGATAAGGTACGGCGTATTTCCAGTTCTTTCCCGATAATAAGCGTTCGCAAGGTTCCTACAATTTTCAATCGGACAAGACGTCCGGATGTTCCACGTTCTATAGGAATTAAATCCAGAATTTGTCCGAAATCAATCCCTGAACGTTGATGAATCAGTTCTGAAAGCTCCTGCTGCGAATAACTGACTTTCCAACGATAGAAGTCTGCTGTTTCCTGATCGTAGTTGTTTAGTACTTGGCTTAGAATTTTCTTATCCTGCGTATTACAAAAAGCAACAGGTGAGGTACGTATCCATTTATCAGCTTCCGCCTCTATGGTCAAATCGGGAAGTTGTTTTTCAGTCTTGCTATCCCGTTGTCTGATTAGATAAGGATGCTTTACGTTTTCCCAACAATTTTGGAACTCTTCAAAAGCTCCGCCACAACATTTAGAGAAACGGGCATCACAAATCGCTCCTTTATACATCAGCACTTCCCCCCGCGTGGCGGAGACTGCTTCGATGGCTTGTGGTGTCGAGGCTCGTGTAATTCCCTGATAACGCTGGCAATGATCATCGGCACATACATCGAAATTTCTATGTGCTTCATGGTCATACCACTTAATAAATGAAGAATTAGGAATGAAGAATGAAGAATTGGCTGCGCTGTCTTTTTGCAAAGTTCTTTTAAATTCTTCATTCTTCATTCTTAATTCTTTATTTTTTTCGAGTAGCCAGCTTCGGGAGATGACGGCGTGAGCTTTTAGTAGTTCTAAAGAAGCTGTTGCGCTCATCTCTGATGAAATTACACTGGTAAGATATTCTTCAATGGAAATCACATTGATGGCGGTTAGTTGTTCTCCTTCGATGATAATCTTTAATTCCCCTTTGAATTTCTGGACTTCTTTGCGTTCCCAATGGAAGTTGATTCCGATGGTCACATCTTTCAGTTCAAAGAAAGTTTCTTTGGATATAGATATTTCCCGATAGATCTCATATACCTTTTCAGGAGTCAGTTTCTCCATATCCTCTTCACGTACTATAGGGAATATGCCGTTCATTTCAGCAATAGCAGGACTGATGATAATTTGTTCGTCCCCTTTTGCGTAATAGCAGTCAGGACGATGTTTGCTGCGTAAGAAGATAATACAATTGTAAGGGTGTTCGGCCACTGACTCAAATTCATCGTCATAGTTCTTTCCAAAATCCTCTTTGGTGCGTTCCAAACCATACCAGGCAAGAATATTCATCATTGGTTCTTTTCCGTTATTATTGGCAGCTAAAATGTCGTAAATCAGATGAAAGGTTTTCGACATTGTTGTCTTGTTTTTCGCCTGAATCCTGATGAAACTGTACGGGAAATCTTCATAACTAATTTGCACCTTGTCGTTATCTATTAAATCTATGTGATCGCAATATGGTCCTTGCATTCTTTCCTCTTTACTGCAAGCTTGAAAATGGGCATGATCGGGAGCGGAAGCTCCACATTCCGGTCCATTATACAAAAGGAAGTATTCTCTCATTATGTCGGTGAATTCTATCATATCTTTAAAACGCCCGACTATGGATTGCGACTTGTGTTCCTTATCTACAATTGTAAAGTGGTGTTTGAATATGGGATAGGGATTAACCAGTATCTGATAATTCCTATAACTGATGAACTCTTGTTCCTGCGGTCGGTTTGTTTGGCAGAGGAAGCAAGGTCGTGAATGAATGGAGGCAGTGTTTGTCTGTGCGGTAGCCGAAAGAATACGTTTCGGATTAAGGAATAGGTTCGCAGCTAAACCTTGATTACCAAACCATTTGGATATTTCTTTTGTTCGTGACCGATACTGTTCCAATGCTTGGTAATTCTCTTTGGCTAGTTCCCAAGAAAGAGTTTGCTTTTGGAATAACTGTTCGATTTTTTGCTGAATTTTCTCTAATGTCGTTTCTTGTTGCAGGATGCGCTGTTCCAATTCCCACGTACGAAGTCGGTCTTTATATAGATTATTCTGGTTGATTTTCTCAACAGGCAGTGCAGCATCCGAGTTGCCTTCCCAACGGCGGCAAAGGTAAATCACGTCGTATATTCTGCCTATCTGATAATCGTGTGAAATTTTCAATCCAAGGGCATAATCTTCTCCATAGCTTGTGTTCGGGACTTTGATTTCCCGAAGAATGGGCGTGTAGAATGCACGGGGAGCTCCCAGACCGTTGATACGTAATGCATTATTTCGTCCGTTGTCGGGCGTCCATTCCTTATGATCGATGATGCCGGGGGCAATTTCCTGCATATCAAAGTTAGTCATCATATAAGTGCCGATTACCATTGCACATTTCTGTTTATAGAAAGTATCAATGATGATTTGCAGGCTATGTTCGTCTTTATACACGTCATCGCTATCAAGTTGGACGGCAAACTTTCCGCATTTCTCGTGATGGATACCTATGTTCCAACATCCGCCTATACCGAGGTCATCTCTTTCGGGAATGACGTGAATCAGGCGCTTGTCCGAACTAAGTTCACGGAGAACTTCACTGGTTCCGTCTGTCGAATGATTGTCGATGACAATGACATTGAACGGAAAGGTCGTTTGCTGGTTCAGTGCCGAGCGTACGGCATCTTTGACTGTGCGAATACGGTTGCGTACGGGTATAATGACAGAAGCTTCATATTCAAAAGTGTGGGAAGAGAAGTCTACGGGACGGAAGATTGGATAAAGATATCCGCCAATTTCCTGCAAATGGTTGGTGCATGCCTGTTCCATTTCGATCTGTACCTGACGGTTTTTAGGGTCTACATAATCGAACTGCTTCTCACCGCTTTTCCGCTTGTCACTTTCTACTTCGGTATATAGATATTCGTTGATGTGTACCAGTTTGCTCTTTTGGGATATTTTGAGTCTTAAATCATACAAGCCTGCATATTGATATTCCTCTTCCGTATTTTCTATAACTTCCTTGAATGCGTTGGCATTGAACAGTAAAACCGAGCCGAAATTGAAGTCGTCACGCAGGCTACCGGGTTGGTAATCAATGACCGGAGCTGTTTTTTGCACACCGTCTATCTGTTGGTAATGGTCTGCATATACCATGCCAGCTTGGGTCATTTCCATTACTTGAACCATTCTTTCAAGAGCGAACATGCCTATTTTTAGTGCAGTGTGTTTGGTATAGAGCAAGGTATATGTTTTATCAGAATGTTCTGCAATAGCTCGCATCGCTTGTGTAGACTGCATTTTCTCTACAGAGATGAGTTCGCATCCGGGAATACAGACATTGGTAATTGGCGATGCTAATAAATAAATTTTGTCTACCAGCGTCGATGCACGTAACTCCTTAACTGTTTGCACAGTTTCTTCCAACCGGCTGAAAGGAAGAAAACAGTTGATTGTTGTTTTCATTATTTTACTTTTTGTTTTGTAGTATGAGTTGTGTAAGATGTTTCTTTGTCTTGTCTTTTGATGAACAAACAAAGTCCAAGGAATGTGAACAGGGCATTGATTATCAACAACTCGTAACTAATTTGGTAACCGTTGAGCCATGCTTCCGAATTTCTTTGCAGGATATAGCAAAGAATAGGAGAAGCGATAGCTACCAACGGAATATATTTATCATAAACTTGTTTCTTGGTGAAGTCCGGATTCCCAATGCCTTGCTGTGCTGTAAACGTATATAACAGTACTCCCAGCATCAGAAAAAGCAGAATGACAAAGAATTGTGAGATACCGCTTGTAATCATATTCTTCTGTGAATCCCGGAAATTCTTGCAGCTAAGATTGCGTTGCATCATATCCTGGTCGAGCCCGTTCATGGCAATGACAGTGAACACTCCTGCAAGGAACTGTTTGAAGAAATAGCGTTTGTCGTTCACGTCGTCGAAGAAGAATGTTTTGGAGAAGTCACTATCTGATATGGTAGTAACCAGGCCGCTAAAGTTGAGGTGCAAGTTGGAGGCTATATAATAGATACATAGTACCACAGAGACTACCAGACAGAATGTTTTCAATACATCCGTCCATATCAATGATTTCACTCCGCCCCGGAAAGTATAGAGCCATACTATAAATACGGTAAGTATGACATTCAACAGGAAAGGAAGATGGAAAGGCTCGAAGATCAGCAGTTGCAGCGTCAGGCATACCAGAAATAGTCGAACGGCAGCTCCCAGCATCTTTGAGATAAAGAAGAACCATGCTCCTGTTTTATAGGATGAAGCTCCGAATCTGTTCTCCAAATATTCATAGATAGAAACCAGATTCATCCGATAGAACAGTGGAACAAGCACAAAGGCGATAATAAACTGTCCGACTATAAAGCCGAGTACCATTTGCAGATAAGAGAAACTGCTGGCTTGTACCATGCCCGGAACAGAGACAAAAGTAACTCCCGAAATGGTGGAACCAATCATGGCAAAAGCAACAACATACCATGCCGATTTACGGTTTCCTACGAAGAACCCTTCATTGTCAGCTTTGCGTCCTGCTATATAAGAGATAGTGAACAGGATTATAAAGTATGCCACAATAGTAATAGATATAACGGCTGGACTCATATCTGCTATTTAAATTCGTTTGAGGATGAATGATCCGAATTAGTTTATCTTTGTCTACAAAAGTAGGGAATTTATCATATATATGTATACTCCTACCTATTTTTTATTCCCGGTGTGCCTCCGGTCGCGTGTTTGGACGAACGCCAGTTTTTATTGAGCGAGGACAACTCCGGAGATTTCTTTTCAAGCGAAATGCCGGTTGTCCTTTTGTTGTCAGAATCGTGCATCTCATCTCTAAAACGGCAAGTATCAAAGGTTTGTCCTTTCTTCGGTTGCTCGCTACAGGAGAGTGCCAGATAGCCTCCGTCGTTATTAAGAGCCGGGAATTTGGATATTTCTATCAGATTTTCTCCATTTACTTTATGTTTTTGAATGATCTTGCTGGTGTATTTGGTGAAGCAAAGATAACCTTTGGATGAAATGGTGAGGGGAGTGGAGGCACTCTCGTTACAAAGAGTGGTAGTACTGTATACTGTGCCACTTTCATACATTTTGTATAGATAGAGAGTTGGCAGGGTAATAGTCTTTTCACCCGGATTATAGATTTCTACATATTCTGCACCGTCAGTAGCATTATCATACATTATTTCGTTGAAAAGAAGCATACCTCTCACATCTTCCGGTAATTCGGGAGTGTCGGGATTGTCCGGATTGTCCGGTAGATCCGTATCGGGGTTATCGGGTGTTTCGTCGGGTGATGTGTTCGTTTCTACGTCATTAGACAACTGTATGTGATGGAACGTGAATCCTTTACAACGGGTTTTGGTGTAAATGCAGTATATACCGCAGTAGCGGGAAGTCTGTATATTGGTATCTTTTATCTGTTTTTCTTTTACGTATTCATTCTCGGATTCAAGCCGTGTCCAAAAAGTCCAGTAACCGTTATTGTCACGTTCTACTTTTATATATAGTTTCGGTGATGAGTCGCCTTTCATCAGTTCTCTTCCCGGAGCCAGTAGTTTAGACTGCTCTCCGTTTTGACGATAAAGAGCTACATTATCTTTTGCTCCTCCAATCTGAACGTAATAGCCGTTTAAATTACCGGAAAGAATGTTTGAGGAAGAAGTCAGATAAAATCGTGCATAATTGTTGGCGGAGGGATTAAAGGTGAGGTGAACTCCAAATTCCCAACGGGTGTTTTTCATAGAGGTAGAAGGAATGGTGACATAAGCTGTTCCGGCGTCTTTCTGCGGATCATTCAGATGGATTCCTTCTTTAGAATTGATGGTGAATTTGTCCATCTCTCCTTCCCAGGGAAGTTCGGGTGTGAAAGTGTCTTCTCCTCCTTCTAACTCTCCCTTTTCTTCGTCATCAGCGGGGAGCGAACAATTATAGAACAATATGATGAAGATACTTAGGAAAGCAAATGCTTGGTAAACTTTCATACGGTTTTTTGTTTGAGTTATTTCGTTTTACCGTATTTGTTTGAGTATAATGCAGAAGCAATTGCGGTTTAAATAGTTGAATCGGTCGGCAAAGGTAGACCTTTCTGCTGGAAAAAACATACTTATTGAAGAAATAATTGTAAATCCTTTTGTTTTCTCTAAATGCGCGGAAAGGAAACAGTGAGGGGTTATCAAAAGTCAATAAATTAAATGTGACTTTTGATAACCCCTCACCCATGTTACATTCAATTATTGAAACATTATTCAAAGCGTGGCATTACATATTTATCTGTGTAAGATGTGAACGTAATACCTGGCATGGAATGAACGTTCGATTCGTTCTCCAGCTTCTTTATCAACGAATAATCGTTGGCGTCCAATGCGTAATAGTTATCTGAAGCCGGGGTTGTCACACGGACTGTCCAGTCGAACATATTACCGATGATGGTGAGCGCATCCGTTTTCGGATCAAATGTCGGGATTCCTGTTTTTACGATTTCATACGTCCGGTTCTGCAACACATAGAAGGCGTTGTTGACATCGGTCATAAAAGCAAGCGTCTTTTTGTTTCTGAACTCGGTCAGATACAGGTGTTCTAATGCCAGTCCTTCAGGCAAGGTGATGGCACGGACATACGGGCGTCCTTTCACTTGTTTCAGATGAAACAGACGGTGGTCGGCGTCCAACAGAAGATAACCTTCGTCATACTCCTTTTTCACCGTCGGATTTCCTACGACTTCCGTTGCCGGGAAATGAAAATCCTTCTTAGTCATAGCTTCGGTAAACTGAAGGCTTTTGTCTTCCTTCACGCTGTTGGTAGCCATGTCGATAAATTCGATCCCTTTGGAGGTGATACGGAATACGTCATCCGGCATTTTCAGGTCTACACGTCCTGACATAGATTCCATCAGCGGGTAAAGTCCGATAGAAGGTGCGTTTATATCCGAAGGCACACTACGGAAGTTGAAGTTTTCCGTCTGCACCATTTTGGGAGTCACTGCGATTCCTTGAATGGTATCCGGAAAACGTTCATCAGACATCAACTGACGGAAATAAAACATAGGCAGGATGCTGTCGAAAGCAGCTTCCGAATAAATGTTTCCTGCAAGGTCGCGGCGCACAGTTCCTTTCCCTTCTTCTTGTCCCATCTGGGCGAAATCGCCAATTACGAAACTATACAGGGTAAAGGGAGTCTTTTCCGGCTTTACGACAAAGAAATTGTAACACCAGGGCAGCTGCCAAAGAAGCAGAAAAACGATGGTTACATATAATAGTATGGTACTGAAACGTCTCATTTCTCAATCTTTTAATTTTTAATCTTTAATTTTTTTATTGGTTAATCCTGTTTTCCGGCCTTGAACCGTACGATAGAAAGCCACGAGAAAGAGGCTGTCAACAAAGTATAGACCACTAAATAAGGGAGAAACTTGTTGTATGCTTCCGGCGTAGGCGACAGGAAGAAGATTCGGAGTAACAATACTGCGATAATGAGATTCAGGATACGGCGTTTCCATGCCGGTTCGAGGCAAATCCATGCGACGAGCAGATAGCCGGAGATGCCGGCGAGATACCACGTTAAAGCGGTAAGCAGTATGTGGCTTTTGAGCTCATGGGCAAGTATTCCGTTCAGATATACCTCCATCAACAGGAAATTGGAAGCGAAGCAGACAAGAAGCAGTATGAGCCCGGAGAGTAACATATTGCCCGTCATTTTCAGTTCCGGATAAGGCAGATGGAGGGTCAGTTTCAAGCATTTGCGTTGCATCTCGGGGACAAATTGCACGATTGCCATCAGGATTCCGGCAATCAGAGGGATATATTGCAACATATCAATGAAGATGACATCCCGTTGCAGCA
>PPYE01321032.1_pt1 | contig 13031 bp, 8 predicted proteins | sample 1559881 | NCBI WGS metagenome assembly PPYE01 (sample SAMN08240022, study PRJNA423297) | Human gut metagenome, whole genome shotgun sequencing project.
CAACTCCAACTTTAACTGATGAGGCCTTATCCTTCATCCTTTTTTATTCATCTGTCCAATATGTATTGTACTCCTACACTTTTCCATGTCCAAAACAGGCTGCACTTCTTGAAAGAGAGCAAAAGATGTGGTAAAATAAATACCGTTCTATGTACTGAACATTTGCTTTTCAAGCCGTATATAGGACAAAAGATTTATTTTGCCGCTATGATATCAGCCCCAGACGGGCAAGCTGGCGGGCGTGCTCCGCGCCGGTGGAGAGCAGGTAGATCCGGGTGGTCTCGATGGAGGAGTGGCCCAGTACATCGGCCAGCTTGACCACATCCCGGCTGGCCTGGTAGAAGGCTCTGGCAAACAGGTGGCGCAGGTTATGGGGAAACACCTTGCTGTCTGCCACTCCGGCCTTCCGGCACACCGCTTTCATCTCCGCCCACACCTGCTTTCTGGATATGCCTCTGCCGCTTCTGGTGAGAAAGATCTCGCCGGAGGCGATTTTTTGTGCCCGCCCGTATTGCAGCAGCTTGCGGCACAGCTTACCGGGGATCAGGATTGTGCGGATTTTCCCCTTCAGCGACACCTCCGCCCGGCCGCGGCGGGCGGCCTCCATGGTCAGGTATTTCACCTCACTCACCCGGATTCCGGTGGCGCAGATGGCCTCCATGAGCAGGCCCAGACGCTCCCGACCCAGTCCCCGGGCGGCGGAGAGCAGGCGGCCGTACTCGGCCCGGCTCAGCTCCCGGTCGGGGGAGCGGAAAAGCCGCCGCTGGAGCCGCAGTGGTTTGACCGTGCAGTCCATCCAGCCCAGGAAACGAAAAAAACGGTTCAGCCCGGCCAGCTTGCTGTTAACTGTGGCAGGGGAGAGGCCCCGGCGCAGCAGCTCGGCCTTCCAGCCGCCCGCCGAACCGGCGGCCACGGTCTCCGGCGCCAGCCAGGCGGCAAACTGACGCACCGACCGCGTGTACTGTTTGATGGTCTCTGTGCAGCGCTCCTCTGCCCGGAGCGCCTGGGCGAATGCAGCCAGCGTTTCCACGGTAATGCTTCGCAGTTCCATATGGTTCTGCCCCCCATTGAATCAAATATTTTTTATTTTACCCAACTACGCGGGACGATATGAAGTAGCGGAGGCGGGTTCGGGAGAAGGGGGGGGCCGCTGCCGCGGGAATTGTGTGCCGGAACATTTTATGGTATAGTTGTAAAATAGAAAAAACAGGTGTGCCGGCGGAGCGCTCCGGAGGAGAGCAGGCTGGCGCGTGATTTCCGGCGAGGTGATGCCTGTGATAGGGAAATGGCTCAACTACATGTCCAGACTGCACGATGGTGTGGATGCGATTCTGATCGCAGACCGGCATGGGACCATCGAATACTCCGCCATGTTCTCCGAGCAGGAAAACGGGCTGGCCGACGAGGGCTTTATCGGGAAGAACATCCTCGAAGCCTATCCGCAACTGACCGAGGAGACCTCCAGCCACTTCCGGGTCATGCGGACGGGGGCGCCGGTACTCAATGAAAAGCAGGAATTGACGGACTTTTATGGCCGGCGGACCATTTTGGTCAGCTCCACCTTTCCGCTGGAGTACAGCGGCGAGCTGATTGGGACGATGGAGACCTCGGTTTTCTACCACAAGGACGCTCAGTTGGATGGGAAAAACCACTGGCTGGCCAATCCGCACAAGGGGCTGTTCCGGCTGGACGACATCATTACCCAAAACCCGGAGATGCTGACGCTCAAGGATACCGTTCAGCGGGTGGCGGCCAACACCTCTCCCGTGCTCATTTGGGGAGAGACCGGCACGGGGAAGGAACTCTTTGCCCAGTCACTCCATAGCCACAGCTCCAGGGCCAGGGGGCCGTTTGTGGCGCAAAACTGCGCGGCCATCCCAACCACCTTGCTGGAGAGCACCCTGTTCGGCACTACGCGTGGGAGCTATACCGGGGCGGAAAACCGGAAAGGACTGCTGAAACAGGCTGATGGAGGCACTCTGTTCCTGGACGAAGTGAACTCCATGGATCTGTCCCTCCAGGCCAAGATTCTCAAGGCGATTGAGGAGAAGCGGTTCCGCCCTGTGGGCGGGGAACAGGATGTGCACAGAGATGTGCGTATTGTTTCCGCCATGAATGTGGATCCTATCACCGCAGTACGGGAAGGGCTGCTGCGGCGTGACCTGTTCTACCGGCTGGGTGTGGTGCAGTTGGCGCTGCCACCCCTGCGGAAGCGGCCGGAGGACATTCCGTTGCTCACCGATTTCTATGTGGAGCAGTACAACCGGAACATGGGGCGGGCGATCTCCGGCGTGAGCGAGCTGGTGCGCAATGCCCTGCTGGCCTATGACTGGCCGGGCAATGTACGGGAGCTGCGCAATGCGGTGGAGTCGGCGTTCAACCTCTGTACCGGGGCCACGGTACAGCTCAATGATATTCCTCGCTATATCTTCTACCACGAGGAGGAGGCGGGGGAGAGGCAGGAGCCGTGGCCTATGCCGGAACATATGGGGCTTCAGGAGGCGGTCCGCCGCTACGAGAAGGGGTTGATTGTCCGTGCGCTGGAGCAGAGCCGGACGGTTACGGAGGCCGCGGAGAAGCTGAGGCTGACCCGGCAGGCACTTCAATACAAGATGATGAAGTACCATCTCAACGGATAGGACTGTAGAAAGCAAGAATTTTTGCATTTTGCGCAAAAATTCTTGCTTTCTTTTTGCCGGGCCTGTCCCGCGAGGCGGCCGTGTTCCGCGCAACCCCTGGCAGTGCAGGCAGTCCTAACTATGTTTGCCTCTCTTGACAAGCTGGCATCCGGCTTGCTTATTCTAGGGGCAGTGGTTATGCGTGGACCACATATCTGAAGTTAGGAGAGGGTTAAAGATGACACCAAAGAAAAAAGGTATCCGTATCCCCCACATGTTCACGCTGCTCCTGCTCATCATCGCGGTATGTACCATTCTGACCTGTGTGATTCCCGCGGGCCAGTACGAAACCTACGTGGATGAGAACGGCGTGGAGATGCTGGTGGACGGCAGCTACCACCGCATCGAGCAGACCCCGGTGACTCCGATGAAGGCTTTGATGGCCGTACAGGAGGGCCTGATCGAAACCGCCTATATTTCCGCCTTTATCTTCATCATTGGCGGCGCCTTCGGAGTTGTGGCGGAGACCAAGGCCATTGAGGCGGGCATCGGACGCATCATCAAGAAAACCTCCAAACGGCAGGAGCTGCTGATCCCCATCATGATCTTTGTGGTGGGCTTCGGCGCCGGCTCCTTCGGCATGTTTGAGGAGTGCCTGGTCTTCATCCCCTTCCTGGTACCCATCTGCATCGCTATGGGCTACGACTCCATCACCGGCCTGGCGGTGGCCATCGTGGGCAGCTCCAGCGGCTACGCAGGCTCCTTTGTCCAGGCCGCCAACGTGGGGGTTTCCCAGAGCATCGCGGGTCTGCCCATGTACTCGGCCATGTGGTACCGCCTCATCATCCTGGTGGTCATGCTGACCATCGCGGCGGTGTATATCTATTTGTATGCCCAGCGCATCAAGCGGGACCCAACCCGCAGCCTGATGTACGAGTTCGACCGCCAGCGGGAGGAGAAGGTGGATCTAAACGATCTTCCGGAGCTGACGGGCACCCGGAAGCTGGTCCTGCTGGTCATGGGCGCCACCTTCGCCCTGCTGATCGTGGGCGTGCTCAAGTGGGGCTGGTATATCAACGAGCTTTCTGCCCTGTTCCTGGGCATGGGCATCGTCGTGGGCTTTGTGGCCCGGGTGGGCTTCGACGGCTTTGGCCGCCTGTTCAGCCGCGGCGTGGCCGACTTCGCGGCCGGCGCGCTGGCGGTGGGCTTTGCCCGCGGCATCCTCATCGTGCTGGAGGGCGGCAACATTCTCCACACCATCCTGTACGGCGCCTCCGGCCTGCTGACCTCGCTGCCCTCATCTCTGACGGTGCTGGGTATGTACGTATTCCAAAACTTCCTTAACCTCCTGATTCCCTCGGCCAGCGGGCAGGCGGCCACCTCTCTGCCCATCCTGCTCCCCATGGGCGACATGGCCGACATTACCCGACAGACCACCTGCATCATCTTCCAGATCGGCAATGGCCTGTCCAACATCCTGGTGCCCACCTCGGGCACCTTCATGGTGGCCCTGACCATGGCAAAGGTTCCCTACGGCAAGTGGGCCAAGTGGTTTATTCCCCTGCTGGGCCTCCAGTTCGCGGCGGGCGCGGTGCTGGTGCTGATCGCCAACGCCATCCGCCTCGGGCCAATGTGAGCAGAAAGAAGGTATTTCGATGAAAGAGACAATACAAACAGCGGCGGAGAGCTTCCTCCCCGCGCTCTGGACCATGTCCCGTGCGATGTACGACCACCCTGAGCTGGGGCTGGAGGAGGTCAACTCCTCCCGCATGCTGCGTGAGTGGCTGGCGGAGCAGGGCTTCAAGGTGGAGGAGAACTTCCACGGCCTGCCCACCGCCTTCCGGGCAGTCTACGGCTCCGGTAGGCCGGTGCTGGGCTTCCTGTGCGAGTACGATGCGCTGCCCGAGGTGGGCCACGGCTGCGGCCACGACCTCATTGGCGTCGTCTCGGCGGGAGCTGCGGCTGCCCTGCGGCAGACGGTGGACGCCGTCGGCGGCACCCTGATTGTCTACGGTACGCCCGATGAGGAGGTCACCTGTACCAAAGTACAGCTCACCGACGAAGGGGCCTTTGACGAGCTGGATGTGGCCCTCATGCTACACCCCTATCAAAAGACCTGCGGCCGGATGGGGAGCATCGGCATCTATCCGGTGCAGTACGAGTTTTTCGGAAAGAAGTGCCATGCCAACGAGGCCGGGCCGGGCAGCGACTGCATCAACGCCCTGGACGCCGCCGTTGCCGCCTACCTCAGCGTCAACCAGGTCAAGCAGTACCTGGACGCCAACATCTACGGTATCCTCAACAGCGGCGGCACCCTGCCCAACATCATCCCCGACTATGCCAGCCTGCGCTACTACATCCGCTGTGACCAGGAGTGGAAGACCCGTCGGGCGGTGGAGCGCATCAACCGCTGTGTCCAGGGGGCGGCGGACAGCATGGGGGCGGAGCTGAAGATCACCCAGTACCTGTGTCCCACCCAGCCGCTGCTGCTCAACGAGCCGCTGTTGGATGCCTATGAGGCGAACATGGCGGCGCTAGGTGAGCCGGTCGTGGTGGAGGAGGCCAACCGCCTATCTACCGACGCGGGCAACGTGAGCTTCCGGATACCCACCCTCCACGGGATGCTCGGCATTCACGGATGTGGGGGTGTCGATCTGCATACGGAGGAGTTCGCCGCCCGAACCGTGACCGAGGAGGGCCGGGAGGCCACCCGGCTGGGAGTCTGTGCCCTGGCGGGTGTGGGCTACGACCTGCTCACCCGGCCTGAGCTGCTGGAGGCTGTCCGGGCCGACTTCCAGCGGGGCATCCGGGAACAGGACGAGAAAGGAGTTTCATCATCATGCTATTGAAAAATTCTATCACGGAGGACAAGACTATCTGGGCTGGCCTGAACCACCCGGAGCTCCCCCTGGAGGAGGCCGACATAGCTGTGTTCGGTATCCCCTACGACGGCGGGGTCAGCTTCCGCTCCGGCACTTGCGAGGCGCCCCAGGAGCTGCGGAAAATCACCCACACCATCTCGCCCACCACCGAGGATTTCCGGGATATCTCCTCTGTGAAGGTCAAGGATCTGGGTGACTGCGTGGGGAAGGACCGGGACGAGATGTTCGCCGAGGCGGAGAAGCTGGCCTATCAGGCCGTGAAGGCGGGAAAGTTCTTTACCATGATCGGCGGCGACCACTCGGTGACGATCCCCGCCCACCGGGGCGTTAACCGGGCGGTGGAGGAGGACTTCGGTATCATCCACATCGACGCCCACTTCGATCTCTGCCACGAGATGCACGGGGACATTCTGTCTCACGGCTCCACCGAGCGGCGGGCCACCGAGCTGTCCCACGTGGGGGACAGTGACGACCTCTACTTCCTCGGCATCCGCTCCATCGAGTCCGACGAGCTGGAGTTCTACCAGAACAACAAGATCAACGTCCTCTCCGCCGCTGATGTGGACCACCTGGGGGTGCCGGCGGCACTGGAGCGGATGGTGTCCCACATGAAGCGGTTCTCCAAAGTCTATATCACTCTGGATATTGACTGCCTGGACCCCGCCTATGCCGCCGGTACCGGCACGCCCCAATTCGGCGGCCTCACCGCCCGGCAGCTTCTGGACCTGCTGAAGGGCCTTTTTGACGGCCTCAACATCATCGGCATGGACGTGGTGGAGGTGGCCCCCAGACTGGACCCCTCTCTGGCGGCGCTGTTCGCGGCCCGGAAAATTATTACCGAGTGCTGGGCCCACCACTACTTCAAAAACCTCGCCCGTGCGTAAGCAGAGAGAAGAAGACTAAGCGCATAAAACACGGCCTCCGGTTCAGGCGGAGGCCGTGTTTTATGCGCTCAGAAAAACTTTTCAGACCGTTCATCCGTCCAATGTTTAACAGCCACTGCGGCGGTATACGTTTGGATGAGGTGAGCTTAATGAAGCGGATAGGTGCGCTGCTGCTCTGCGGTATTCTGCTGCTCCCGGCCGCCGGAGCTTCCGGCACCCCTTGGCCGGCCTGGGCAGCCGAGGCGCTGGCCTGGGGACGGGAAAAGTCGGTCAGCCGGGCATTTCTGGCCTCGCCGGGACAGCGTTTGACCCGCGGAGCGGTGGCCCGGCTGCTCTATGAGTCGGCAGGGCAGCCCGTTGCGCATGAGGAGTGCCCTTTCTCTGATGTGTCTGAAAAGGATGCCGTAGCCGTGGGCTGGGCAGCAGGGCAGGGCTATCTCACTGGCGTGGGAGATGGAACCTATGAGCCAGGCCGCCCTGTCACCCGGCAGGAATTTGCCGCTATCCTCTGGAGACAGGCGGGAACACCCGAGGTACCGGTCCAAGGACTCGAGCGTTTTGGGGACGCCGGCACTGTGTCGGAATGGGCGAGGGATGCTGTGCTCTGGTGCCAGCAGGCCGGGGTAATGGCAGGCCGGAGCGGGGATAAACTGGCCCCAGAGGATACCATCACCACAGCGGAGGCGCTGGTCATGCTGGAGCGGGCCGCCGGGCTGCCCGATGTCGGGCAGCTCCGGGACGATCTGGAGATCCTTGCCGCACACCACCGGCCGGTGGGCTCCCAGGGGGAGGCCGATGCAGTCCGGTACCTGAGGGACCGCTTTGAGGAAATGGGGTACAGCGTCACTCTCCAGCCCTATACCGACGGCCAGGGCCGCACCGGGCACAATGTCGCCGCGGTAAAGGCGGCCTCTGTTCCCGATGCGGATATCTTGGTGCTGTCCGCCCATCACGACAGTGTGCCCACTGCCTATGGGGCAAATGATAATGCCTCGGGTGTGGCTGCCCTGCTCTATACGGCGGAGGCGCTGAGGAATGTACCGACTGATACGGAGGTGCGCTTCCTCAGCTTCACCGATGAAGAGAACGGTAAGAATGGATCCCGGACCTACACCGCCTCTCTGACAGAGGAGGAGCGGACTCGGATAGTCGGTGCGATCCAGTTCGATATGCTGGGCGGACTCGGTTCCACAGGGACTCTGGTGTGTACTGTAGACGGGGAGGCGAACTGGGTCAGCGACCTGCTTCAGAAAAAGAATCCGGGGTTGGAGAGCGGAGTGGAGACCGCCAGCGACCATACCTCGTTTCAGCTCTCTGGAATACCTGCTGTCCTGCTGATGCAGAGGGGGCGGGGCTACCTGTACCACTCGGCGGCGGATACGGCGGAACAGTTGGATCTGTATGCCATTGCGGCTGCCGCTGACAGCGCAGCAGCCGCGGCGGAGGAGATCTGCTCGGCCGATACCCCCTCCTACCGGGCTCTGGCCCGGGAGCAGGGAGAGAGAGGCGCCTACCGCCAGACCAGACAGAATATGATCTATTTCGGCAGTTCCAGAGCGGATACTGAGGCGTACATCGGAGCGGCGGGAGAGCCCGTAGGCGCCAGTGAGATATCCGGGGAGGGGTGGACCGACACCTATGAGACCTACCACTACTCCATGCGCTGGTTTGACAGCAAAGTTCCTATGAGTACCTATTACCAGTACCGCAACGGTTTTCTAGAGCGCATTGAGCTGCGGCCGGAGGAAACCGGCTATACAGGGGAACAGGTACGGGAACTCATTGAGGCGATGTATGGCTCCCCCGTATCAGAGGAGAGGGGACAGACCGGCTGGTCCGACCCCATTTACAGCAAATATATCACGCTGTCCCGTGAGCGGCGGTCAAGCCGTCATCAGCGATCCGGAGGATGCGGCGGTATGGAACTATCTGTGTTCGATCCTCCCGCTGGAGGCCAGACAGAAGTTGGCCGAGTTCAACCTGTTTACGGACGGTACCAGTAATGTCCTGGCCTATACCTCTCCCATTCGGGAGGAGGGCGTTACGGACAACACCCGCTTTTCCATCAGCATTGACTACTTCGATGTGTATGATGAAAACGGGGAGAAGCGGGACTGGAGCAAACTGACCTACACGATTTTGCACGAGTATGGCCACGTCCTGCTGGAGGACGAGACACAGGTAGACCTGACCGTGGGCAGGGACACTCATGACCCGGCGGGATTTGTGGAGGGGGCCTTCCGCAGAGCGTTTTACGATGCGTTTTGGAGGGAGCTTGGAGTCAGCGGCGCGGGTGATTACGACAGATCGCCTACTCATTATGTGAGCCGTTACGGGGCCAACTACTTCCATGAGGATATCGCCGACACCTTTGCCGTCTTTGTGTTGGGTGGGGAGCCTGGAAAAAACACTGTGGCAGAGGAGAAGCTGCGCTTTTTCTGGAGGGACCCAGATATGACGGCGCTGCGGTCCGCTGTCCGGGAAAACCTGGGGTTGGAGTGGCCGAAGCGAGCTGGCACCAGCAGCTCCAGCCCCGCGCCGCCGGTGGCCGCTACTCTGGAGGAATTGGAACAGAAGCTGATGGAAGCGATTGTAGCGGTGGAGCAGCCGCCCGCCTTAGCATGTGCGGCACCGGTCGGTTCGGCGGAGCTGCCCATGGCTGTTAAAAATCTGTACTACAGCATCTTATCCGACCATCCGGAGTACAAGTATGCCTATGATCTCACTTCAGAGGTAGGGGAGGACGGACTGCTCCGCTGTAAAGTGTCCTATATGCCCTACCGTACCGGCGCGTATCCCGCCGGATTTCAGGGAATAGAGGTGGATGGCCTGGATCGTCTGGTGGAGGTGGCGCGGGGTGGACTGTCACAGGAGAGTATTCCCATCCGGATTACCGAGCCCAATCTGACAGTGGATGCCATGAACCGGGCGCTTCAGCAGGTGGGCGGCGGTTGGCTGTTGTGCCAGCTCAGCCGTGACGGCACCGCTATCACGGTCACGCCCCAGGGTGGCCTGAGCCGAGAGGAGGCCCTGAACCGGCTGGCTCAGTCAGAGTGCCTGGCAAGGCAGGTTTATGAGGAAATCGTCACGGCGGAGATGGGGAAGGCTGCACAGGCTGAGGCGCTGTATGCTTACTTGACGGAACAGGTACGTTACGACTTCCGCTACTACAGCCAGCCCGGTGAGATGCCCTACAGCGCTACCACCGCATACGGGGCGCTCCATGACCATCTAGCCATCTGCGGCGGCTATGCCCAGGCGTTCCAGATGCTTTTACAACAGGCGGAGATTCCCTGTATTACCGTCAGTGGGAAGATGGGTGGAGAGAACCACATGTGGGTTCTGGCCCAGGTGGACGGCCAGTGGCTCTATTTTGATCCCACCAGCGACCGGGGCAGGGTTGATTACGGTTTTCAGTACTTCGGAGTGGGAGAGGATGCTCTGTTCCGCTATACCTGGGACCGGGAGGGGGCGCGCAGTTTAACGGAGGCGCTGTTTCCCTAATCGGGAAAATTGGAAAACGGCAGTGACGCATACCCCTGTATACGTCACTGCCGTTTTCGGCTGCCCGGCGAATCATCGTCATGGCCTCGGCGCAGATGATAGGCATCGCATTGAGCAGGCGAAAGAAGCGTGTGGCGGTTTCGGCTTGGATGATGTTGTCCAGAGCGCGTACTGCGCCGCCCCATCAGCCGGGCTGAGGGCTTGTCTCCGGAAGGGATCAGCGCATGCCTGCTGTGCAATATGCAGATATGCGGAATCACCATTTTGACTTCCCCACTGGGACAGTGCTCTCCGCCGGACTCTATATTGATCACATCCGGGGCAAAACGCAGCCAAATTTCTGATTTTGGGTATGCAAATTAAGACCGAGACGTTTGCTCTATCCCGGACCCTGTCCTTTTGCATCCCGGCAGTCCTCCCAATCCGGGAGACGAAATAGGCGGTTGAGGACGGCCCGCATCTGTCGAGAGAGTCAAGCTGCCATGGCTCAAAGCGCCGTGCCCCTCTTGGGGATGGACAGGCGGGAGAGCTCCACGCCCTCGTGCTCCAGCAGCCGGAGCTTGGCGGCGATGCCGCCGGCATACCCGGTGAGGCTGCCGCCGGAGCCCACGACCCGGTGGCAGGGAATGATGATGGAGATGGGGTTGTGGCCCACCGCGCCGCCCACTGCCTGGCTGGACATGGAGGGCCTTCCCATCTGCGCCGCCAGCGCCCGGGCAAGAGCTCCGTAGGTCGTGGTTTCTCCGTAGGGTATTTGGCACAGCAGACTCCATACCCGCTGCCGGAACTCCCCGCCGATGGGGCACAGGGGCAGTTCGGAGGGCATCGGCTTTTCTCCAGCAAAATACCGGGCCAGCCAGTCCCGCGCCGCGTCAAAGACGGGAAGCCCGTCCCGCTCCTCCAGCGCCTCCCGCACGGCTCCGCCGAAATACTTCTGCCCCTCCAGCCAAAGGCCGATCAGGTGCTCCCCATCGCTGCCCAGCGTGAGCATCCCCAGCGGGGATGGGCAGATCGCAGAATAGTACATCCAATTCCTCCTTTTTGATCAATCAGATGGATTTCACAGCGGCACCGCAGGCCGCCTGTCAATGAGATCATAGCACAAAACGCACCGATTTTCTCCCCTGAACGTTCCAAGCCAACAAAAGGGGGTTGACAGGAGCGGGGAATATGTGTATTATTACACTAACGCTTTAATTCGTTAGCGAGATAGAAGGTGATTCAATGTCGCAGTTTCTAAACGGGGCGCTCCGGCGGCTCACCCCCTATACGCCGGGGGAACAGCCCCGGAATCAGGCATACATCAAGCTGAACACCAATGAATCTCCCTATCCCCCGTCGCCGGGGGTACTGGCGGCGCTGAACCGGGCGGAGGGGGAGAACCTGCGCCTCTACTCCGACCCGGAAGCGGTGGAGCTGAGGGAGGCGCTGGCGGCCCGGTACGGGGTGGAGCGTGAGAATGTGTTTGTCGCCAACGGCTCCGACGAGGCCCTCAGCTTCGCCTTTCTGGCCTATGCCGCCGACGGCCGGGGGGTGGCCTTTCCCGACATCAGCTACGGGTTTTACGCCGTGTTCGCCCGCCTGTACGGCATACCAGTCCGGCAGGTGCCCCTGCGGGCGGACTTCCGCCTGGTGCCGGAGGACTACAATCACCTGCATCGAACCATTGTGCTCGCCAACCCCAACGCCCCCACCGGCCTGGCCCTGAGTCGGGACGAGGTAGAGGGGATTGTCCGGGCCAACCCGGATGCGGTGGTGGTGGTGGACGAGGCCTATGTGGACTTCGGTGGGGAGAGCGCGGTGCCCCTCACCGCCCGCTATCCCAACCTGCTGGTGGTGCAGACTTTTTCCAAGTCCCGCTCCATGGCGGGAGCCCGGCTGGGCTACGCCATCGGGGATGCGGCCCTGATTCAGGATCTGGAGGCCATCCGCTTCTCCACCAATCCCTACAACGTCAACCGCCTGACCCTGCGGGCAGGGGCCGCGGCCCTGGCGGAGCAGGACTACTACGACGCCAACTGCGCGGCCATCGTGGACACCCGCGCCGATACCAAGCGGCGGCTGGAGGCGCTTGGCTTCACCTGCACCGACTCCAGGGCGAACTTCCTCTTTGCCCGCCATCCGGCAGCGGACGGCGGGGACCTCTACCGGAGGCTCAAGGAGCGCGGGGTGCTGGTGCGCCGCTTCGACGCCCCCCGCATCGGGGACTATATCCGCATCACCATCGGTACCAGGGCCCAGATGGACGCCCTGCTGGAACGGCTGGAGGGACTGCTATGAGAACCGCACGCATTGCGCGCAAGACCAATGAGACCGACATCACCCTCACCATTTGTCTGGACGGCCGGGGGGTGAGCGCCATTCAGAGCGGCGTGGGCTTTCTTGACCACATGCTCACCCTGCTGGCCCGCCACGGGCGGCTGGATCTGGAGCTCACCTGCCGGGGAGACACTCAGGTGGACGACCACCACAGCGTGGAGGATATCGGCATCGCTCTGGGGGACGCCGTGGCCCAGGCCCTGGGGGAGAAGCGGGGGGTGTGCCGGTACGCCTCCCTCCACCTGCCCATGGACGAGGCGCTGATTCTGTGCGCGGTGGATCTGTCCGGCCGGGGGGGCTATTACGACGCCCTGGACATCCCGGCCCAGAAGATCGGGCGCTTCGACACCGAGCTGGTGTACGAGTTCATGAACGCCTTCGCCGTCCACGCCGGCCTCACCCTCCACCTGCGGAGGGTGTGCGGCCGCAACTCCCACCACATCGTGGAGGGGGCCTTCAAGGCCCTGGGCCGGGCCCTGCGGGAGGCGGCGGCCATTGATCCAGAGGGCCGGGACGAAATTCCATCCACAAAGGGGGTGCTTTGACCATGCAGGAGCGGCTGAACCGGCTCTATGAGCAGTACGGCTACCGAAAATTCAAAATGTCCCGGTTTGAGGATTACGACCTCTACGCCCAGAACCGGGATTTTCTGCGGCAAGACCGCATTATCACCTTTACCGACGCCGACGGCGCCCTCAAGGCCCTCAAGCCGGACATCACCCTGTCCATCATGAAGAGCAACGGAGGAGACAGCGAAAAGGTGTACTACAACGAGAACGTCTGCCGGGAGGTGGGGGGCGCCTTCCGGGAGATCCTCCAGGTGG